>SWBZ01006462.1_pt12 | contig 125181 bp, 114 predicted proteins | sample 4693031 | NCBI WGS metagenome assembly SWBZ01 (sample SAMN10267274, study PRJNA491770) | bioreactor metagenome | isolation source: DHS bioreactor inoculated with | place: Japan: off Shimokita Peninsula
ACCAACGGACTCCACGCGGGCTCACCCCCGCGTGGGCGGGGACGGCCTCACCACCTCAGACCGTCGCTCCTCGGCAAGGGGCTCACCCCCGCGTGGGCGGGGACGGCCATGAGGATGTCGATCTTCTGATGCTCCGATGGGGCTCACCCCCGCGTGGGCGGGGACGGCTGAGGTGAGTGAATCACAGAGTGGTGGCATCGGGGCTCACCCCCGCGTGGGCGGGGACGGCCCTCCCGGCACGAATCAGGCAGCGACAACCACGGGCTCACCCCCGCGTGGGCGGGGACGGCGCGTCGATCTACTCCGTTACCCGTCCGGGCAAGGGCTCACCCCCGCGTGGGCGGGGACGGCCTTCGCGCCGCGGGACGCCTCGGAGACTTGCTGGGCTCACCCCCGCGTGGGCGGGGACGGCCGAAGATTCGGATACTCGGCCTCTTCGTGGCTGGGCTCACCCCCGCGTGGGCGGGGACGGCCACCTGGATGGGGTGATTGATCGGCTGGGGGAGGGCTCACCCCCGCGTGGGCGGGGACGGCAAGTCTCGTGGACCACCAATGAAGTCATCAGCGGGCTCACCCCCGCGTGGGCGGGGACGGCTCGGCCACGCTGAGCTCACCCGCGGCAGCCAAGGGCTCACCCCCGCGTGGGCGGGGACGGCACTTCCTGACGAGCGGAAATGCGTTGAGTCATCAAGAACCTACTTCAGTTTTGCCCGCCGCCGTCGGCTTGCCACACTCCAACCCGGTCGCATGCTCGGTTGAGGCCCGCCTTCGCACGGTCTGCGGATAAGCGTCGCGCCATCGAAATCGACTGGCTCCCAGTCATGCCTATGTACCCTGAAATCCAAGCCCTGATCCCCTCGCCGGGAGAAGACCATGATTGCTCGCCCATCCTTCGCCAACTCAACGATGCGCACCCACAGGCGATCCCGCACGCGAGCGGAGATACGCCCACAGAACACCCCCGGGCTGATTTCCAGGAGCCACCGAGTCAGGTGCCCGCGGAGGCCCGCCGGGCATGCTGTAAGGACCACGACTACCACGGCAGGTCATCCGCGTAGTTCTGGCCGCCAGCGAGCCTGGACTTCGTGTCCCAGATCTCAATGACATCAGCGGTGAAGTCTTCATCTAGCTCCCCGCCGGTACCGAGCAGTCGGTGAATATCCTCTGCCGAGCGGCTCATTAGATTGGCGCTGTGCATCGCGTCGCGCATCTCCCGTCGCACGTCGCCGCCCACGTCCTCACTTCCTCGCGCAACAACGCGGAATGCCGCGGGGACCGCAATCTCCATCTTGTAGAGATCAGCGATATCAAAAACAAACGATCGATCATGCCCAGTGTGCACAAATCCCAGACCTGGGGCACACCCCAACGCAACGGTCACAGCGTGAACGACACCATAAAGGCAGGCCGTGGCCGCCGAGAGCGCTTGATTGGCACCATCGCCCGCGTCGAAATCGTCCGGGCGATACTGCCTGGTCGTCCATTCAACACCTTGCTCGGCTGCATGCTCGCGGTACAGGCGTCGAACGCGTGCGCCTTCTCGTCCTCGCAGTTGCTGCATGGTGAGGCCTTCGGTCTCTTCTCCGGGAAACCGCATCGCATACATCTGCCGAGCGACGCGCAACCGGCTCGACTGATTCGAAACCAACGCAGCTTGCGCTTCCAATAACCGACTCGTTCGCGCAAGCGGCCGGCCACCGGCATAGAAACGAACGCCCTGCTCTCCGATCCATACTGCTGCCGTGCCGCTGTCGGCGAGCAAGGTGATCGCCTGATGGCTGATCGTTGTGCCCGGACCCAACATGATTGCCGCCACCGCAGTCGCGGGGACGTGAACGACTCCACGATCATCGCGAACCGTGATCGCGTTGCTGTCACGGTGAACGATTGCGTGTTCGAGATACAAGAACGTCATCCGGTCGGACACCCGGGACAGTTCTCCCACCGCGGACGGGGGCGTACCTGGAATCGGCTTCATCTCAGCGGCGCCAACGTAAGTAGACCGCAGCCGTAACCCTTCGCACCCCCAACTCCCTTGGTCAACGATTCCCGTAGGACCTCGGGATCAGTGACCTCGAGGACTCCGTCAAACTGAGCGGATTGAACAGTCACTGACCGGGTAACGCCATCGGTATGCCGATCGAATCGAACGCGTTCGCTCTTCGTGATCATCAAGTTCACACCGCCCGAACTCCCGGAGGGGATCGCGAAACCCAAGCGCTGTGAACGCGCCACCAGCCATTCACGCTGGTCAGCTTCTTTGATGAGCGGCACGCGCCTACCCCGGCTGGCGCCATCACCTCCATCGCGAATGGCGCGCACCGGGTTCGCGACCAATCTGAAGACCCACCGCTGTCCCACGGCCAAGTTCGACAAGAATTTGCCGTAGTCCGCCGTCCTCCATACCGGGTTGGAACTCCAACCAGCTTGTTCGGCCAAGGCGTCAAACGACGGTACCTCTGCGCTCACCACGAACAGGTTGAGCGAGTGCGGACCGTCGGAATCGAGTCGCCACAACACCCGCCCCCGATCAGCTGCGCCAGGAAGGAACCCCGCAAGCACCGCTGCGTGAATGCGCTGCGGCGACCCCACAAGGTCCCTGGTCGACCGACGTTGCGGGTTGAGCGGCATCTGCGTCAAGTACATCAGGCCCCCTCCACCGTGCCGACCCAGTCTGGGCTGGAAGTTCGCGGCTGAATACCCAGTGAATTCGTCACCCGAACCGGCGGCCGCTGCGCCACCTCTCGCCAGCCATACTCGCGCCGCTCCGGATTGAAGCTCTGCGGGACATCCCGATAGGTCTGAACGATTCCTGTCTCGTCGGGCAACGCGTCCAGGACCAGCTGCAAATCCACTTCCTGGCTTTGTTTTCTGCGATACCAGGACGAGGCTTCCCACGGTGCGGAGCGCAAGGCGTCCTCCAAGAACGCCTCGTGGATTCCCAGCGAGACCCTCCCGACAGTCGGGCACGCTCTTCGACCCAAATACAGCGGAAATACCGGGTCCGAGAGGGCGGAGTCCAAGGCGCCCAGCAAAGAGGGATCACCTTCGACGCCGGCAACGAAGACCGCGTCAGCGAGGTAGTAGCGGTAGGACAGCGGCATTGACTTGCCGGTGGTCCAGTTGATTGCTGTTTGGAAGTCCCGTTGCATCACGCCTGGCTGGTCGACACGAACCCCGAAACGCAACTGCGCCAGATCTTCGATCTCCTCCACGCGGCGCCTTCCTTGAGCTGCAGCAAGTAGGCCAAGGACACCGCTCTTTGTAGGAAACCGGCCGGTATCGCGGCGAGCGAATCTACTGGAGTCGCCCCAGGCTTGAAGTGGGCCGGCAAGCCGGAGCAACAGTACGGTCACGCCGGCTCCACGAGAGATTCCCGAACCAAGGCACCCACCTCGGTTACCAACGAATCGAGATCAACCCGGTTATCCGAAAGACCATCCAGGGGGGCCGTACGCTCGCCCACTCGCACCACCCAGGTCGCCACCGGAGCGTTCGAGTAGGCCGCCGCGACGTCTGCGGAGTAGTCCGCGAGCTGTTGGCATGATGCCTTGACGAAGCCTCCATCACGACCATCTACGGCGTCCTCAAAAGCTCCCACGAGACTCACCGCACGGCCATCGCGCGCCATCACCACAACGGCTTCGGGAAGCGTGCCGTTTCCAAACGTGTTCTGCTTGCCAGTCGGCATCGACTGCACGAAAGAACGGAGGAACGCCTCAACCGCACGCCCCGTGGCCTCAGCCTGACCGAGATTCGCTTGCAGCGCGGGCACGTTCACCGTCGCATAACGGTAAAGCGTGGCCGAGTTGAACTCCACGGTCCCGATCATTCCGGCGCCGGTGTCCGCATCGGGGTTCTCGTCATCAACAGCGGTGTAATAGTCGAATTCGTTGGTGACGGCGTGAGTACTCAAGGCGTGCGCTACTTGGCAGGCGGCATCAACATTGAGATCGGCATCATTGGCCACCATCCGTCCAAACAACGCCACGTCGAAGCTGTTGCCTTCTTTCAGGATCTGCTTCGCATCCCTGGCTGAAGGTTTCTCTCCCGATTGGATTGCCAGAGCTGCGAGCTTGTCCAGCTGCAAGTTGCTGAAGAACACGAGGTACTCGGTGAGCTCACGGTCACCTTCAACAGCCTTTCGCTTGGCCTTGGTTTGAAGCCCCGCCGCGTTGAGCACTGCAGTCGCCTTTGCGTCGGCTGCTTCGGTGTCCAGGGACGGGTCCAGTGCGACGATACGAGCGCTCAGGAGCTCAACGGCGCGCTTGGTGCGAACCCCGAACTCGGACTTGTCCAGATACCCCTCGAAGTCTCGACGGGTAGCGCGTTTCCATGCCTGGCTGCTCACCCGCGCGCGGCGCACACCACCATAAGTACCGGTCTTCGGGCTACCAGTGTCATCACGGTTGAGATTGCTCGGCGGAACCGACTGGATGATATGGACGTCGATATTGAGGTTCATTCGTCTTCTCCTGGTTTGGTTGAGCGTGGTCGATTGTGAAGATCGCGTCCCCAGCGGGCCACGACTCGCGTGCTGTCTTGATAGGTGTCACTCAGTCGCCATAGGTCTTCGGCAAGCCGTGCATAGTCCAGTGCGATGGGGTTGTCTTCACCGTGCAACAGAGTGATGAGGCCACGTAGGAAATGGAGTCGGCCGGACTCATCATTCGCCAAGGCCACCTGGTGTAAGCGCCTTATGACCGACTGATCGGGTTCACCGTCGCGCCCACGCGCCTGTGCGAGTTCGCGAACCGCGGACCCTAACGAGACGCCATAGCGATGCACTCCAACCCGCTGGGATTGCTGGTGCACCGCGTAGAGCACGAATGCCGCATGCACCGATCGCTCGGCCGGGCTTGATCCGTTATCCCAACGAAGTTCCTCTGGCAGATCCGCCAGGGTGATGGCCCACACCGTCGGATCGGCACCCGGCTCGTCCGCTCTGCAACGTCGCAGCCTGGCAAGCGTTGCGACCGCTTCTGAGTTGAAAGGCGAAGAGTTGTCCAGATAGTCGTGCTGGAGCTTCGCAACCCTTGGCCCCACCAATTGCCGGATAAGTACCGCTTTCTTGGGTTGAGTCACCTGCGTCATGCGTTAGCCTCCTGTTTTTGTGACGAGCTGGGGCTGAGGCCCAGGGCTTTGTTGAGTGCAGCTCGGAACCAGATTTCGGCCAGCGCAGCGTCGAGGAGCCGCGGCTCCCCCGATCCACGTTGGGCGACCTCACGCCCGATCTGTGCCACCGGTCCTGCGTCATCGATCAATCGATATGCGGCCTCTGCCAAGATCCGTTTCACTTCTTGCGACCAATCGTCGAGAGTCTCAACCACCTTGCTGGGGTCTGCCAGGTCAGCAAGCCAAAGCCGATAGGGGCCGTCCAGCAGGCTGTATCCCAGCTCGAAGGTCCGTGACCGAGGGCGCTCGGAATCCCCACCGCAAGCCGCTTCAAGGTTGCTGGCGAGATTCGCCAAAGCGACTACCGCATCACTGGCACGTTTGGCAGCGTCGACAGCTGCCGCAACGAGCACCGGATCGGACAGCGCGATGACTTGGGCGCGCAACGAGTCATCCACCATGCCTGCAATCGACGAGGCTTGAGGGCCGTATTCGATGCCTACGGCACGAAGTCGGATCACTTGAGTAGCAGGAAGCAACTCCTCGCAGCGGAGTTCCCCCAGCCATTTCACCACCCAAGCGCTTTGCGACTCCCCGGCGGCGGACATCAACAAACCCGCAAGTCCCTGCCACATTCGTCTCTCCGGCAGATGCAGAACGGGCATATAGACGTCCGTCCCGGCGCTCTTCGATTGAGCCGCACTCTTCCGCCATGCTGCCATCGATTCGTTCACCAACTGGTTCTGTGGCCCGAGACGGTCACCGTTTGAAATCTGAACGTCTACGACTCGGCCTTCGCTCTCATGCAGCAGTACTCGACGCGACGGCCAGGTCATGAGATCCGCGGGCCCAAGTGGAACCGGATGGTCCTCTGCCACGCATGCCTTGAGGGGCTGCCGCTCCCACACCGGCAGGTCGTTCGCATCGCCGACCAATGCGACCGGCCAGTTGAACATCAATGTTTGAAAGAGATTCTCGCCTTCCGCGATCACGATGCCCAAGTTCCCCGCCCAGGCGGGGTAGCCCATGGAGTAGCCCTTGCCTCCCTTGACTCGCGAGTCTCCAACGGCGCCAGTCTTGATACCTGCCGGGTCGAAGGCGTGGCAGTGAACCAGCCACCTCGCGGCCTCCGCGAACGAGAGCGACTCCAACTCGGCACCGGCTCGGGTGGTGAAGTACTGATGTCCGTCCGGCACATCAGCGATGAGCTTCACAAGGCCCGAGGCGCTCCCGCTTGCGGTATGCAGTCCGGCCACCTGCAAGAAAGGTGTTTCGCCGTGCACCAAATAGAAGCGGTCCCGGTATCGGTCGAGGTACTTCACAACCTCCTCCGGGAAACGACCTGCCCGCCACCATTGGGCCCACAGATCTTGACTCTCGTCACGGTGCCGGGGTGTGTCCAACCGCACGGCTCCCAGGATTACGGCCTCAAGCAGGCGCAATATGGCAACGTCCTGAGTAGGCACCTCCCCCGCCAGGCCACGCAGGTTCGGTGCCGTGTCGAAAAGGTCACTCAAAGAGACCTCACGCACTTCTCCGGTAAGAGCCCGCACCTTGATCCACGGCTCGTCGATCAGATTGAACGCGGCATTAATCATTGTTGATGTGACTCCTCATTAGCGACTAGCTGGAGGCCCCGCCTCGAATCGTAGGTGAGCCGATAGCCGGCAAGCTGGCAACACCCTGAGGAATCCAGGACTAACGCCAATTGGCCAGCTACCCACGGGGATCGCTGCCACGCCGAATGATCAACGGATTTCTCCAACTCGGAAATCACCGAGTCGATAATTCCTGAGTGAGTGAGCGACATCGGCAACCGGAGAGTACAAGCGGCCATATCTCTGGCGATTGCCATTTCTTCGCGAGTGACCCACTCGACGCCCTGGGGAACGACGTGTCCCGGTAGATGTGGAGCACAGTCAGGAAGACGCAGAGTGCCGTCGTCATCCTGATACAGGACCATGACCTCCAAGCCGTCTTCACTATCGCGCACCTGAGAGGCGCCGCGCTCCTCACTGTTCTCTGGGTTGGCGGCGGTGACGTCGATCAGACCATTCAAGGTTCGCTGGTGGAACGGTCCTGGCATCAGATAGGTCTTGGCTCGACCGGCAGCGCGCAGTTCTTCTTCGCGCTGACGGCGGTCACTTTCGAGCCAGGCTTCTTCCCACCCGGGAGGCACGGACAGGTGCGGATCGTAAGCGTCTCGTACTAAGCCAGGAATGTCCTCAGGGAAACTGAGGCTCTCGACTCCGGCCAACACCGCAGCGGCGCGCAGCGGGTGATTGACTCCGTAGACAGCCCTAGAACCGGCCACAATCAATGGTGGCTCCGCCGACCAGTCCTTGACTCCACGAAGCCAGATCACGGGTTCAGCCACTCGCCGAGGCCGATCGGGGCGCTGATGGCGATGAAGCCGACCCGCGCGCTGGAGGACAAGGTCGATGGGCGCAAGATCGGTCACGAGGAGATCGAAATCCACATCAACCGACTGCTCGAGCACCTGCGTCCCAACCACGATGAGCCGCTGCGGCCGGGAATCGTTCCCGGGGCCTAACGCTTGCACCAAATCAGCTTCACGGCGGACACGGTCCGGGGCGATGAAGCGGCTGTGGATCAGTTGCACATCATTGCCGAAGGAACTTCGAAGGGCTTCGTATGCCTCCTGGGCCCGCGCGACAGTGTTGCAAATCAATCCAACACAGCCACCCCCCGCCAACACTTCCTTGAGCTGACCAACCAGTTCATCGAGGCAATCCGAAACACGCACCAAAGCGACCTGGGTGGCCCGACCAGGGCTGGGCGGTACATCGATGTCACTCAGCTCAGCGCCGCTTGTGACGCTGATTCGCGGGTACTTGTCCGTACGATCAGTCGCCAGCGGCGCGCCAGAGCGCCCCGCACCCACGGCGTACGCATTGAGAAACTCGTCGCGTCGATCCGGCGGCAAAGTGGCCGACATCAGGATCACCGGCGTTCGGTACGCGCCCAACCATTCAAGAAGCACACAAAGGTACTTCCTCATGTACTCATCCGCCGCATGAACCTCATCGATGATGACCACTTTCCCGGCGAGGCCCAAGTGACGCAGAACTACATGTTTGGACTTCAGTGCAGCGAAGAGACTCTGATCGATGGTGCCCACCACGAAATCAGCTAAGCCTGCCCGTTTTCGACCGCGCAGCCAGTCGTTCACGACGACTGCGGCACGCCAGCCGCCTTCACCGGATTCGTCGTCGTAGACCTCGCCCGTCCACGGCCTGTGAAGCAGTCCGGCGTAGGCATCATTCAGCGCCGCCTTGCCGTGTGCGAGTGAGATGCTGACATCGCCACCATTGAGCGCTGTCACCAGCCAATCCCTCACACGCCCGAACATCGGGTTGGCCGTCGCCATGGTGGGCAGGCCGACGAACACACCTCCTTGCCCGAACCTCATGGCCAAGACCTCCGCAGCGAGTAATGCGGCCTCGGTCTTCCCCACACCCATCGGCCCCTCGACTATGAGCAGACCCGGCTGCGAAGCAGCATTCGCTGCCGCAACCAAAGCTGCCTGCAAGGGTCTCGGTCGAAAGCCAGCAAGCGCCGGGAACCGCTCGGCAAACTGCACTGCCACGGGACCCTCAGGAACACGCGGCAGCCACGGCTGGGGCAAATCGAGCAGATCGAGGGCGCGTTCCAACCTGTCCGCAGCTGACAGACCCTCAACCAACGGAAAGTAGTCCGTGTTGGAAGCGATCCAATCCGCCATGATCACGAACCCAGTCAGCAGCACTTGAGCCTGAAGCGGCAGCGGGCGAGCCATCCAATCAGCCAAATGCTGATCAGCTCCCGAACTCCTTGCGAGCGCGTCGAGGACCTCGGCTCGCACAACATTCCACTGACCACCCCCGATCAGATAGGGGCGCTTGGCCAACTCGTCGAGCATGTACCGAGAGGGAGTTGTCCCGTGATGACTCGCGATCACGCCGGAGTAGGCGTCTCGCATCCGCCTGGGCGCACCGGGGTATCGCGAATCCAACCAGCCGTTGAGTAGGTACTGCCCAACAATCCCGTGCGGTGCCATTGAGTCCGCCGGATTCGGTTGAGCATCCAGGCCGTGATCGCGCATCGCATCCAGCCGAGACGGAGCGGTGAAAGTCGCCTTGGCAGCAAAGGGCGGAGAGATCTTCCCCACGTCATGAACACTCGACAGCCAAATGGCCAGACAGCGTGCCTCATCGTCCGAGCGCGCGCCGATCGCGTCAATAAGGAAGGTGCGAGTGGCAGGCGCGAGGTATTCGTCCCACAACCACGCAGCCACTGCTGCGGTGTCTTCGAGATGCCGCACCAGAGGCATCCATGCGCCCGAACCCGGATCGAGTTTTCCCCACACGGAATGCGCAGCGGAAGACCATGGAATCTCAACCGCCTTTGTCCCTTCCGCATCCATGCGAAAACTATGGCGCACGCCTCGGACACTTCAACGACCGGCTTCCTCAACAATTGCCCATCGAGGCACGCAAACTGTCCAAGTGGGCAATCAATCGAAGCCAGCCAAGGGCACTACTGCACCGACCACCCACCGTCGGACGGCAGGATCACGCCAGTCAGGTTGGTGGCGTCATCGCTGAGTAGGAAGCAGATCGAGGCTGCCAACTGATCGGGCATCGCAACCTGCGGAATGTTCGCCAACAACGCGCCGATGCGGGCCTGACCGAGTTCGGAGTCGAAGCTCGCCTGAATGTTGGTGGCCACTGGGCCGGGCGCCACCGCATTCACCCGAATGCCGAAGGTCGCATAGGTGAAGGCCGCACTCTTGGTGATCCCGATCACCGCATGCTTGGACGTTGTGTACGCCAGGCCGGCGGCCGAACCACGCAAGCCGGCTTCGGAGGAGATGTTCACAATCGATCCGGACTTGGCTGCGTACATCTTGGCCAAAACGGCCCGACTGAGCCGGAACAGGCCGGTGACGTTCACCGCCATGACCCGCTCCCATACCTGGTCGGAAACTTCATGCAGCGGGGTCATGTTGTCCATGATTCCGGCCACGTTGGCCAAACCGTGAATGGTATCGCCGGCCAGTGCGACGACGGCGTCGACGTCTTCCTGCTTGGCCACATCGGCGACGATGGTTTCAATCTGGGCATCCGGTAGGGATGCTGCGAAATCAGCCAGGCGTTCGGCGGAGATGTCGGCAGCGATCACGCGTCCGCCTTCGCGGGCCACCCGGGAGGCGGTCGCCTTACCAATGCCAGAACCGGCACCGGTGACGATCACCGTCTTGCCGGAGAACCGTCCTGGGGTGATCTGCTCAACCCACGGCGCGGACGCTTCATTCTCGTCCTCGGGAACCTCAGGCATCACGCCACCATTGGCCTGCTTCACCAGTTCGTCGATCACAGCCTGCGAAACCTGGCCCTGGCTCAGCGCGACGAGTTGCTGCAACGGGAAGGTCTTGATCGGGGCGAGCGAACTGTCGTCCTGACCTCCTTGTGCCAAGAATCCTCGAAGGATCTGTCCACCGACCGGATCATTCAGCCAGGTCTCAATGGAGGACTTGCCGGTTAACGGCGTGTTCTGTTCGGTCATGCCCATTCACTTTTACCCCACCACGCACAGAAATCAAGGGTTGACTTCACACGCAACCTCTGATCTTTTTGCTTTGACTAGGCATTTTGGGTTACTTCCAGGACGCAGGGTTGAGCGCCCCAATGCGGCTCGGGCTTTTCACGCGAAGCAGGCTTGCCGGGAGTTGATGCCAAGCCGGGCCACGCGGGAAGGCATCGATGACCCGATAGCCGTGGCGCTCAATGAGCTCTTCGCTGTCGGGATCGTCCGGGTCGGTGCGGCCAAAGTGGCTGGCCCGGGGCGGACTTCGCACTGAGGTTGACGAGGTGGTTCACCACCAGGAGACGACGCCGCGCGGGCGAGCCACCGTCGCGAGCAGCGGCCAGTGCTGTCACCGTCGCCTCGTCCCGGCGTTCCGCCACCTCGAAAACGGGCAGCGGCGCAGCCCCGTGCGAGCCGAAGAGCGTGTTCGGGTCTAGCTCGGCGAGGACTTCGACGGAGTGCGCCGGGCACCAGCGATCCGAGTGCATTCAGACCAGGCCTTCGGGCTCCGACAAACAGCCCCGCTCATTTCCACGAGGCCGGATTCAGCACCCGCGTCCGGCTGGCTGCCGGGAATGACCCGATGCGCCACAGACGATCGATGGGCATCACATGCAGGCGGTCGCCATGGGTGTAGGAGCGCGTTCCGGTGGTCAACACCACCCCCGCACGGAATCGCTCTCCGAGCGCATCGCGCAGTTGGGTCAAGCCGGTGAAGGCCGATTCCGTGACGCGCTCATTCGGGGTTACATCGAAGGCCAGCACCTGACCATCATCGAACTCGGCGACGACATCCACCTTCGCTTCGTCGCTGGTGCGCCAATGGCCCAAGGTGACCGGAGCCTCCTGCCAGGAGGTCTGCTTGCGAAGCTCGGCGACCACCACCGTTTCCAACAGCTTGCCGAAATCACTCAATGCTGCGGTATCGAATCCGATCACTCCACTCGGGGTTGCCCGCAGTAACCGGGCCGCCAGGCCGGAATCCACCAGGTGCACCTTCGGCCGGGCGCTCACCCGCGAGCGCAGGTCGGTGCCCCACGCCGGAAGCCGCACCGCCAAGAACAGGTCCTCCAACAGTCGCAGGTAGTTCTCTGCCGTCTTCCGTTCCACCCCGACGGCCTCCGCTGCCCGGGTGATGTTCAGTAGCCCTCCGGTCTGGAGGGCCACCTGACTGAGCAAGTCGGCCAAGGCCTGCCGTTGACGCACCTGGGTGAGTTCCTGGGCGTCGCGGTCCACCGAGCGGCGCACGTAGTCGTCGAACCAGCGGGCACGCGCAGTATCGGAGCGCCCCAGCGCCAGGGGCAGCCCGCCTCGGCAGGCCAGTTCGGCGTAGTCCTCCCGAGAGGTATCGGACGGCGGCTGCTGCGCCACGGTTTCTTCCGGGTCATGCAGCAGCGACTCCAGAATCTCCTCACGGATTCCCATCAGCTCGCCTTGGGACAGCGGCCAGATCGTCAGCGAGTGCAGGCGTCCGGTCAGCGCCTGGGCGGTTCGCGGCAAGGCATCCTGCCTGGTGGAGCCGGTGATCACCGCCAACCCCGGACGGGTACCTTCCCGGTTGAGGCGGGCCTTGATGGCGTCCAGAATCTCGGGGACGCGCTGATATTCGTCGATGCACAGCGGCAGACCGCCGCCCGTGACTAGTCGGGGATTGCCTGCCAGCGCCTCTCTGGTCTCCACGTCGTCGAGGTCGATCACGTCAACGCCGTGGTCGCCGGCGAGCTTCCACAGCACGGTGGATTTGCCGACCGAGCGGGGCCCGTGAAGTGCAATCACAGGCTCTTCGTTGACCAACTCCGCGAGGAGTTCACTGACCCGTCGCTGCACCATGTCGTTGCTCGCCATGGCCTCACGCTAACAGGGAGAATGGCCGAACTACTCGAACGTGAGCGCGTGTATGACACGTTTTTGATCGTTTGTAGGACGCGAATCTGAGCGGTCTTTTACGAGTTCCCACAGGCATTGCCCCCATGGCGCACAGTTCTGTCGAAGCAGGTCGATAGCTCGAGAGCGGACTTATCCACATCTTTTCGAACACCTATTCTATTTTGTCAGTGGCACCCGCCAGACTAAGAGACGTGGAAAGCAGCAACGTGGTGGTCTCGGCCGGGGAAGCCCTCGACCGAATCGAAGCTGCCCTGGATGCCGTTGATCCGAACCGCACCAGCGTGCCGCCCGAGCGCCAACTCGCCTGGGTGAGCAAGGCTCGCCGACTCCGCACCCGGCTCGATGCCCTCGCCGGACTGCTCACTGCCGAAGCTGAACGATCCCAGGCCTCGGAGAAGGCTGCAGGCACTCCCCTGGCGAACTGGCTGGGCGCTACCGAGGTTGTCTCGCGCAAAGAGGCCACCAGAGAGGTGTTTCAGGCGCGCGCTTTGGCCGATCACCGCGGCGTGGGGTTGGCCGCCAGTCGTGGACGGATCAACTCTGGTCAAGCCCGCGTTATCGGACGCGTTCTCGACGACATTGCACCGCGGCTGGACGCCACCCAGAAAGGGCAAGCGGAGCAGCTCATGGTTGAGCTGGCCGGACGCCTCGACGCCGATCAACTCGCCAAGGCTGCACCACAGGTCTTGCGCCAGGTCGTGCCCGATGCAGCTGAGGAGTCGTTGGAGGCCCGGCTGCAACGACAGGCGGAAGCTGCCCACCGAAATCGGAGCCTGCGTTTCTTCCACAGCGAGGGTTCGATTCACTTTGAAGGGTCGCTGCCCCAGGTCGAGGGAGAGCGGTTCATTTCGCTGATCAACTCCCATCGCGAGAAGCTGCGGCGCTCAGCGATCGAGGCTCGCGATCCGATGATGGAACACAGCACGGCCGAGCAGCGCCGCGCTGACGCGTTGGTGGCCTTCCTCACCGAGGTCGGCGCGGCCAAGCCTGAGGCCGGACGCGGCACTGCGCGGGTGCTGGTGACCTTGTCCTACGACAACCTGCGCACCCAAGCCGCCGGTGCGGGCCTCATCGGGGCCGGTGATCCGCTTTCGGCGGGTGACCTGCGTCGCCTGTGTTGCGAGGCTGAGCTCATTCCGGTGGTACTCGGCACCAGCAGTGAACCCCTCGACGTGGGGATGGCGCATCGATTGGCCACTCGCCCGTTACGCGACGCATTGACGATCCGAGATCGCGGCTGCGCCTTTCCCGGCTGCGACGAGCGGCCGGAGTTGTGCGAGGCGCACCACATCACGCCGTGGTGGGACGGCGGCGCCTCGGCGTTGTCGAATCTGGTCCTGCTCTGCCACCGCCACCACGCCGAGGTCGAGCCCCACAAGCACGGCATACGCGACCAGTGGGTGGTTCACATCGATGCCGGCAGTGGGCAACCGATCTTCACACCTCCGAAACGGATGCAGGCGCTCTGCGGCGCGCTCACCGCGGCGCAACCCAGCGGGTCACTGCCGAGCGATACGGCTCAAGGCAGGGGTACGCCCTTAGACGGGTCACCGCCGGGCCGACCTGCTCACCGTCAACCTGCCGAGCACAGTGGGGATTCGGTTCGAGCGAATCGGAGATCGCAACCCCGTCGGGAACCAACTGCCGAGAACGCCGATGGCTTGGCACGCACCGAGCCGCTCTTCTCCGCGACCGGCTGAGGACCACCCTGCGAATCGCTGTGCCCGGAGGGGCAACAGGATGCACCGTCGAGCGACGAACGACCGCCGGTGGGAATCGCTGTGCCCGGAGGGGAACCCTCAAAAAGGAGCGCCACCTCCGCACAAATCCGCGTTCGATAACTGGCGGGTTATTGGAGCATTCCGGTAACGCCGTCGACATGTGGCTTCCCTAGCGTGTTGTGCGGCAATCCAGAACTCGACGCCGCCTCGGCGTCCACAACGAGAGCGCGAAGAATCATGCCCAAACTCAAGCATCACATCTTTGTCTGCTGCAGCTTCCGGGGGAACGGCAACGCCCAAGGCATCTGCAACAAAGCCGGCTCGGTGGCCCTGCTGCCCTACATCGAAGAAGAACTCTCCGATCGCGGAATGCACGATGTTCAGGTTTCCAGCACTGGCTGCCTGCAGGTCTGCGAGCGCGGCCCAGCCATGGTCATCTACCCCGAGAACTGGTGGTACGGAGACATCCAGGGCCAAGACGACATCGACACCATCCTCGATGCCCTCGAGGAGGGCAAGCAGTCCATCCAGTTCGCCATGTGACACGGCCCCAATCCGCACCCCTAACCCCGCGACTTTCCCGCCACGTCGCTACACGTACGTCACGTTGCTACAGATGCGCCGGTAGCAACGTGAAGTACGTGTAGCGAGGTCGCGGACGGGACGGCGACGGGTCGCGGATTGGACGGCAACAGCCCGCGGACTGACGCGGTCGAGACCAGGCGGGATCAACACGGGCCGCCGGACTCGCCAACAACGCCGAAGGGCCCCGATCGATGATCAGGGCCCCGGTGTTCACAGTGGCGCGCTCGGAGGGATTCGAACCCCCAACCTTCTGATCCGTAGTCAGATGCTCTATCCGTTGAGCCACGAGCGCTTGAGAGCGTCCTCTACCTTACTTCACTGCTCGGAGAGCCGTCCAACTGAGCCCAGAACCGGGCGGATTTGTCCTGACTTTCACACCCTTGCATCGCCTCAAATGCGCCCGTGGGACGATACTTCAAACGATTGACTGGCCTATCGGAACAAGATCGGCCAGTATGGCTGAACCGCATCGACTCCTGCGCGACAATGAGTCGTAGTCGGCACAGCACAATTTCACTCCCGGAGGAGATCCCCATGGCACCTGAGGTGGCAGTCGCTCCCAGTAATGCACCCGCTAACGCACCACAGCCACTGCTCGATTGGGTCGCCGGAGTGGCCGCACTCACTCAGCCAGACCAGATCTACTGGTGCGACGGCTCGGAGGCCGAACGAGATCGCCTGCAGCAGTTGGCTGTCGACGCCGGCACCCTCATCAAGCTCAACCCGGAGATCCGTCCGAACTGCTTCCTGGCACGCTCCGACCCCAAGGACGTCGCGCGAGTCGAAGCAAGCACCTACATCTGCTCGGCGAAAGAAGAGGACGCCGGCCCCACCAACAACTGGGCCGACCCCACCGAGATGCGTGGCAAGCTCGCCGGCGTCTTCGCCGGCTCGATGCGCGGCCGCACCATGTACGTCATCCCCTTCTCCATGGGCCCGGTCACCAGCCCGCTGGCCCGTCTGGGCATCGAGCTCACCGACAGCCCCTACGTGGTGCTCAACATGCGCATCATGACCCGCATGGGCTCCGAGGCGCTGGATCGGATCGCCGCCGGTTACTACTGGGTGCCCGCCGTGCACTCGGTCGGCTACCCGCTGGTCGACGCGGAGGGCAACACGCGCCCCGATGTGTCGTGGCCGTGCAATGACACCAAATACATCACGCACTTCCCCGAGACCCGCGAGATCTGGTCCTACGGATCCGGCTACGGCGGCAACGCCCTGCTTGGCAAGAAGTGCTACGCCCTGCGGATTGCCAGCGTCATCGCCCGCGATGAAGGCTGGCTGGCCGAGCACATGCTGATTCTGAAGATCACCAGCCCGGAGGGCCGCGAGTTCCACCTCAGCGCAGCCTTCCCGTCGGCCTGCGGCAAGACCAACCTGGCCATGTTGCGTCCGACGATCCCCGGCTGGAAGGTCGAGACCGTCGGCGACGACATTGCGTGGATGCGCCCGGGCAACGACGGACGCCTGTACGCCATCAACCCTGAGCGCGGCTTCTTCGGCGTCGCCCCCGGCACCGGCGAGAACACCAACCCCACCGCGCTGCACGCGCTCGGACACGACGTGATCTTCACCAATGTGGCGCTCACCGACAACGGTGACATCTGGTGGGAGGGCATGACGGACGAGCGGCCGGCCCACCTCATCGACTGGCAGGGCAACGACTGGACGCCGGAATCCGGCACTCCCGCCGCCCACCCCAATGGCCGCTTCACCGTTACCGCCGATCAGGCCGAGTCCATCTCCCCGGATTGGGAGGAGCCGGCCGGTGTGCCCATCGACGTCATCCTGTTCGGCGGACGCCGGGCCAGCAATGTGCCGCTGATCAGCGAGTCTTACTCCTGGGAACACGGCGTCTTCGTCGGCGCCACGGTCTCTTCCGAGCAGACCGCTGCCGCAGAGGGCACCGTCGGTGAGCTTCGCCGCGATCCGTTCGCGATGCTGCCGTTCTGTGGCTACAACATGGCTGACTACTGGGCGCACTGGCTCAAGCTGGGTGAGAAGCTCGGCGAGGGCGCGCCGCGAATCTTCCAGGTCAACTGGTTCCGCAAGGGTGCCGACGGCAAGTTCCTGTGGCCGGGCTTCGGCGACAACGCCCGTCCCATCGAATGGGCGCTGCGTCGAGTGGCCGGCGAGGTCGGTGCCGTGGACGCCATCAGCGGACGGCTGCCCCGCAGCGGCGATCTCAACCTGGGCGGTCTGGAGATCACCAAGGCCGAACTGGACGCCCTGTTCGCTCTGGACGCGGAAGCCTGGGGTGTCGAAGCCGACCTCACCGCGGAGTACTTCGCCCAGTTCGGAGACAAACTGCCTGCCGAATTGACCGACCAATTGGCCGATCTGCGTGAGCGTATCGAGCGGGTCAAGGCAGCGAACTCCTGACATAACCCGAGCAGCGGGCCGGGTGGCAATACGCCACTCGGCCCGCTGTCGTTCTCGGACCACAAAGCGCATCATTGCCGCTTCACGGATAGAACTCCCCGCCATGGTGACAACACACCACCTCGACGAGTACGTTGTTCACAACCACCTCACAGCTGAAGGATCGCAGCATATGCGCGCCTTCATCAGTGAGTCGCCGCCGGGGGGATCAGCAATGATCCGCGGCCCAAGCTATGAGGAGCAGAATGCGCAGTAATCGTTGGAGTCGTCTTGTCGCTGTTGGCGCTGCCACAGCACTGTCCGCCGGGATCGCCTTGCTGGCACCGGCAAGTCTTGCCCAAGCAGCCTCGACGGTCAGCCTGACCGGGCCGACCAGCACAGTGGCCGCGAGCAAGACCCTCGAATTCGTCTTTACCATCAATGGCGACGCCGACCAGTGGACGAAGACCCTTACGACCGTTTCGAGCCGGGTGAGTTCCACCTATCGCAGCACCCCAGGAAGCCCGTACACCACCACGACACCGTCGGTGGGAACGCCCGCCGCGCTTTACGTGCCCGTGTACTCGTTCACCACTCCGGGACGCTACCGGCTGACCGTCCAGGCCTGGGAGAGCGGCGTTGCCACGGCAACTGCCACCAAGGACTTCACCGTTGTGGCCAGCACCAGCTACAGCCGCTCCCTGAGCTCGACGTCGATCTCCGGCAAGGTAGGCGCGCGGTACCGCACCACCTTCACGGTGAATGCACCGCGCTACCAGGTCGGCGCCAAGACGGCGGTGTACTACAAGTTCAAGGGCAAGAAGAAGTACGTCAAGGTCGCCACGGGCAAGCTGAACAGTTCCGGCTACGCCAAGATGCTCACCAAGAAGGGGAAGATCCGCAAGGCCGGTCGCTACTACGTCAAGGTCGGCGCCGTGACCTACGCCGGCGGCTACAACACCAAGACGGTGAAGACCTACATCCACTCCTACTGATCAGCTCGATCATCAGTAGCGAAGGCCCCGGCACACCGCCGGGGCCTTCGCCGTTCACAGGTGAAAACTCAGTGGTTCGGCTCCGGCGCCGGCCAGCGACCCCGCAGATACGAATCCGGATAGCGGGCCATGGCATCGGCATCCAGTTCCGCAGCCGCCCGTAACGGCCAGGACGGCTCCCGCAGCGCCACCCGGGCCAAGGACACGGCATCGGCATCGCCGGCATCCAGAATCGCCTGCGCCTGGGCCGGCTCGGTGATGCGTCCGGCCACACTCACCGGGACTCCGGCCTTGCGAACCTCGTGAGCCAGCGGCACCTGATAGCCCGGCGCCGAGGGAATCTTGGCCAACACATTGCCGCCGCTGGAGACGTCGATCAGATCAGCACCGTGTTCGACCAGCAGCCGTGACACCGCTTGAGCGTCGGCGACGTCGAAACCCCCCTCGGTCCACTCGCTGGCCGACAGCCGCACCAGAATCGGCTTCTCGGCCGGCCACACCGCGCGTACCGCGTCGAGCACCTCCAACAGCAGCCGAGCGCGACCGGCCAGATCTCCGCCATAGCCGTCGGTGCGGGTGTTGGTCAGCGGCGAGAGGAACTGGAAGATCAGATAGCCATGGGCAGCGTGAATCTCCACCGCGTCGAACCCAGCGGCATCGGCGCGCTGAGCCGCCGCCGCGAAGTCAGCCACTACCTGCGCCAGGTCCGCCTCCGTCGCTGCCCGCGGCGCGGTCAGCCCCGGGAAGGGAACGTCGGTCGGCCCGATGGTCTCCCACCCCCCGTCGGGAACCGAAACCGAGCCCGTCTTCTCCGTGCCGAACTCGCGATAGGTGGAGCCTTTGCGTCCGGCATGCTGCAACTGCACAGCCATGGCGGCGCCCTGGCTGTGGCCGAACTCCACGATAGGACGCCAGGCCTCACCCTGTTCGTCATTCCACAGCCCGCAGCACCACGGTGTGATACGCCCCTCCGGTGACACCCCGGTCGCCTCGGCGATCACCAGCCCGAAGCCACCGGCGGCTCGAGCGCCATAGTGCACCAGATGCCAGGCTCCGGGCACACCGTCGCGGTTCTCGCACTGGTATTGGCACATCGGCGCGAGAAACAGCCGATTGGGAATGGTCAGCCCGCGCAACGTCAGCGGGTCGAATAAAGACGACATGATTACAGATTAGGCACGTGTTTGTTGCAGCCCCGGCTTTCTCAGCGACAACGCCCTACGCTCATTGGCAGGAGGAGGCACCATGACCGATTCAGCGACGTGGACCGAACGCTATGCGGCTGCGGCCATGGTCTGGGACACCACCCCGAACCAATTCGTGGTCGAGGCCTGCACGAACCTGACTCCGGGACGAGCTCTCGATCTCGGCGCCGGCGAAGGTCGCAATGCGATCTGGCTGGCCGGACGAGGCTGGACGGTCACCGCCGTCGACTTCGCCTCCATCGCGGTGGGACGCATCGCCAGCCACGCGGCGCTGCAAAGCGTCCGGCTGGACGCCATCGTCGCCAACGCAGTGAACTACCACCCGGCACCTGAGTCCTTCGACCTCGCCCTGCTGTGCTACCTGCAACTGCCCGTCGCACAGTTGCGCAAGGCGATCGGCAATGCGGTCTCAGGCCTGGACGGCGGCGGACGGCTGGTTGTGGTCGCCCACGATGAGACGAATCTGCCCAACGGTGTCGGCGGCCCGAAGGATCCCGACCGTCTTACCAACCCTGAAACCGTGGCGAAGATCGCCACCGAGTTGGGCCTGTCCGTGGTCCGTGCCGAGGTGGTGCAGCGCGAGGTTCGCACCGACGACGGCCTGCGAATCGCGATGGATCATGTGGTGGAGGCGGTACGTCCTTAGCCTCGGCTGGGATTTACCTGGCAGGCTAGACGCCAGGAGTAGACGGATGAACCTTGAAGTGATCGTGATTCTCGGCGTCCTGCTGGTGGTCGCGGCGACCACCTTGGGGCCGAAACTCGGAGTGGCGACCCCACTGATCCTGGTGGCTCTCGGGTTTGGCATGAGCCTGATCCCGTTCATCGACGCTGTGGTGATCGAGCCGGAGTGGATCCTGGCCGGCGTACTGCCGCCACTGCTCTACTCGGCAGCCGTAAACACTCCGGTCATGGAGTTCCGTCGCGATTTCGGCCTGATCTCAGCATTCTCGGTGGTCCTGGTGGTGGTCACCTCGGTCGCGATCGGATTCTTGGCCACCTGGATGGTCCCCGGGCTACCGCTGGGACTGGGAGTGGCCCTCGGTGCTGTGGTGAGCCCCACCGACGCGGTGGCCACCTCCATCGTGCGCCGGGCCGGGGTGTCCAACCGGCTGGTCACCGTGCTGGAGGGCGAAGCCATGCTCAACGACGCCACCGCATTGGTGCTGCTGCGCACCGCCGTGGCTGCGGTCGGCGTGTCGATCTCGCTGTGGCAAGTCCTGGGCCAGTTCGTCTGGGCGGTCGCGGCGGCCGTCGTCATCGGCTGGCTGGCCGGCAAGGTGAACCTGCTGGCACGGCGTTGGATCACCGAGGTCCCTGCCGGCGTCGCATTGTCGCTGGGAGTCCCCTTTCTGGCGTATCTGCCGGCGTCCTATGTGGGTGCCTCAGGGTTGGTCGCAGCGGTGACTGCCGGCCTTGTTTCCGGCTTCGGCGCACCGAAACATCTGGGTGCTCAGGAGCGCCTCGCCGAACGCGCCGTCTGGCGCACGGTGGAGTTGCTGCTGGAAAGTGCCGTGTTCTTGATGGTGGGACTGGAGCTGCCCACCCTGATGGCCACCTTGAGCAACGACGGCACCTACCTCGGGCAGCCGCTCGTGGTAGCCGTGGTGGTGGGCACAGCTGCGATCGCCATTCGTATCGTCTTCGTAGCCTTCGCGCTGTACTCGCTGGCCCGCCGCAACCGGCGCACCCCACGCATTCGCGAGCAGCTCAGTCAATGGCAAGACCAAGTCGCCGAGGGCCAACTACCCCCCGAGGCGCTTCCGGCGCGGGCGGGCCGGCACTGGCGCACGCTGCGACGGGGTGGGCGCCCGACATCAACAGAAGAGCGTCAGAGCCGGTGGCAACAACTTCTCAGCCGCAGGATCGCCGACCTGGACTATCTGGCCGCCGAACAGTTCGGTTGGCGCGACGGAGCGATACTGGTGTGGGCCGGAATGCGTGGCGCCCTGACCATTGCCGCCGCCCAAACCTTGCCCGCCGGAACCGCCCACCGGTCTTTGATCATCTTGGCCGCAACCATCGTCGCCGTCGGCACCCTGGTGATCCAAGGTCTCACCTTGGCCGGGCTCGCCCGACGCCTCGGGGTCACCAGCGACGACAACAACAGCAATCCCCGGCAATGGCGGACACTGCAAAAGGAACTCGACGCAGCGGCCTTGGAAAGCCTGCCAGAACCCAGCAATGCTGATGCCGCCAAGGTGTTGTCCAAGGTTCGTGAGCGGCTCCATCAGACCACCCGCAATGGTGCTGTAGAGGCCCAAGCCCGCCAGTTGCGGCTGAGTGCGGTAGAAGCCCAACGCGTCCGGCTGGGCGAGTTACGTCAGCTGGGGACCTATCCGTCCGCCATGCTCGACGATGCCTTGGCCCAGCTCGATGCCCAACAGCTCAGCATCGAGTTGCGCCAGGAGTACGACTGATTCAGCGAAGTCGGTACGCCTGCCACCACGACACAGCGGCCGGGGCGTCGGTACTGAATGGGTACCGACGCCCCGGCCGTTGCAGAGCGAGATTCAGATCTTCCAGGTCTGAGAACCCGACGCCTCGAGATCATGGGAGCCCATTCGGATGCCGGTGACCTTCTTGCCGTCGTCCCCGGCGACCGGGACGCAGGCCTCGACAGGCTCACCGGCCTTGAGCTTCTCGGTGGCCTCGATGTTGTCGGGCTGCGCACACTCCTCGATGGTGTCGAAGCTGGTGGCCACCACGGTGCCGTCCTCGACGACTGCGTAGGTGTTCGACGTCACCTGGACCAGGTCCGGGTCCGCAACGCCGGCCGCCTTGGCGGTGAATCGAACGAAGTAGATCTCATCCTCGGTCTCGTAGCGATCCGCGACCGCTGCCGGCGCGGGCTCGATCGCGGTCACGGTGACCTCGTAACTATCCGCCTTGGTGAAATTCACCTTCGCGGTGTCGCCGATCTTGTGGTCTCCCATGGACCCGCATCCCGATAGGCCCAGCGTTGCCGCCAGCGCTATCGCCGACACGGCGATTCCTCGTGCAATAGACATACGTCCCCCTTAATGGTGTGGCTTCCCCCCGGGGAAGCAGTGTGACCAATGCGGTGTTGTGGAGATCACGCCGCAGCGAAGCCCGAACGACTCCGAATGTGACGTCTCACGACGTGAGCACACGCACCGCACTCAGCAGACCTCAGCGACATCCGGACGCATCACCGACAGCACACCGCCGTATGCTGTGGCCCAATCCGCAGCGCCGAGCCGACAGGAGATCACCGTGGGTTTGTTCGGCCGCAGACCCAAAGCCCGAACTGCGCAAGCCCAGAAGGCGGCCATCGCCACGTTCTGGACCTGGTGGGACCAGAACGCCCAACCCATCGCCGACTCCATCGCGACCGGCGAGTTGGAGCGCTTCATCAAACCGATGAGCGCCCGGGTTCACGCGATCGACCCCGGGCTGTCCTGGGAGTTCGGCGCCGGCGACAGCAGCCGGAATCAGCTCACCATCACCGCCGAAGGCGACCCGCAGCTACGCCGTACCGCACGGCAGTGGCTGCGGGAAGCACCACCAGCAGACCAGACCTGGTCGTTCCACGATCTGCGGCAGGCCTCCGGATTGAATGCGACGCTGCAACTCAATGAGGCGACCCTGGTGCTGTCCGAGATCACCGTCACCGCGATTCCGGTCGGCAGTGGCCTGAACGTGACCGTGCACCACCCGGCATTCGCCGGCCTGTCGGATGCGATGCAGGCACAGATCTCCGCTCTGGCGTTGGACGCAGCACTCGGCGAGGAAGCCGTCGAGCTGTGGATCGGCACGATCGAGCACACCCCCACCGCCACGGCCCAAGCCATCCCCCTGGGCGAGCTTTCCGAAGCGCTGGCCGAAGTGATCGCCGAGTACATGCCCGACGGCGAGATGGCCTGGACGATGCTGCGCGGCACCGGGCCCCGCGGACTCGTGCAAGTACTGTGCCTCACCCGGCTGGCGAGCGTTCAGTCACCAGACTTCGATCAGCACGTCGCCATCACGGTGCCCTTCAGCGACATCACCGATGAAGGACTAGCGGGAGAGGCAGCACTCGACGAACTGCGGGCGTTCTCGGCCCACCTCGACGAGATCGTCGAAGGATCGGGGAAGCTGGTGGCCGAGGAGACCAGCGACGGTGTGCGGATCCTGCACTACTACGTGGACTCCACCACGCCGGCTTCCGAACAACTGCAGGTCGCCACCCGCGGCTGGCGCCAGGGGGTTGTTGAGATCACGACCTCGCTCGATCCGTCCTGGCACGAGGTGGCTGCCTTCCGAAGCTGAGGCCGATAGCGGCTGACGCCTCAGTTCGATGCCCGCCCCGGACGCGTCTCGCGGGCCCACAGCCAAGGCAGTGCGGCGATCACGGTGATTCCGCCGGTGACGGCGAAGGCCAGCTCGTAGCTGCCGTGGTCGACCAGCAGCCCGGCGATCAGCGGCCCGGCGATGGAACCGGAATCCTGGGCCATCTGAAAAGCAGCCAAGGCCGGGCCGCCGTTGTGTTCGCGGCCCACCACATCGGCCAGCGACGCCTGCTGGGCCGGGTTCAACGTGCCGGCACCCACACCGGCGATCAAGGACAGCACCACCAGCCACGTCAGATTCGGCGCGAAGCCGGTCGCTGCCGTGGCAATTCCGGAGACCACCAGCCCGCCAATGATGAATGGTCTGCGGCCAAGGCGATCAGCGTTGCGACCCGCGACGGTCAGCCCCACCGCATTACCGAGCGCGAACACCGCCAGCGCCATCCCGGCAACCCAGGGCGCATTGCCGATCACCACAACAGCGAACAGCGGCAGGATCGCGTTGCGCACGCCGAAGTTCGCCCAGCCATTGGCGAAGCCCGAGCCGAAAGCAGCCCGATACGCACTGTCGCGCCACGCCTGACGCAGCCGCAGCACCGGCAGTGTCGGCACCCCCGGAGCCGGACGCAGCGCTGCGTCGCGCAAGAAGATCGCGACGATGGCCGCCGCGATCAGCAGCGTCACCGCGTACACCAGGAACGGCACCCGCAGGCCCCAACTGCCGAGCAGCCCGCCGACCACCGGCCCCCCGACCCCGCCCAGCAGAAAGGCGGTGGCGTAGACCGACGACACTCGCGCCCGAATGCTCACCGGAGCCAGTCGCACCAGCAAAGCGACAGCCGAGACCGTGAACATCGTCGACCCGATCCCGCCCAGGCCACGAAAGACCAGCAGTTGCCAGTAGTCCTGGGCGAACGCGGTGGCGCCGGTCGAGACCGCCACAATCACCAGCCCGCTCAGATAGACCGGACGCTCGCCCAACCGGGCGATGAGACGTCCACCGGCGGGAGCGAAGATCAGCCGGAAAAAGGCGAACGCGCTGACCACCACACTGGAGGCGAACGCCCCAACCCCGTAGCTCTGCGCGAATGAGGGCAACACCGGGGTGATCAGCCCGAAGCCCAGGGCGATCACGAACGCCGCCGCGACCAGTACCCAGAGCTCCCGCGGAATGCGGGGACGCAGCAGCGGCGGCTCCGCGACAGGTTCTTCAGGCACGATCATCCAGTATGCCGCTCGGCGAGGGCGTCCGGCGGTGGGCTGTCGACTCCACGCTGATGCCCCCATGGCCGTTCGCCTCACCGTCGGGTGAAGCGAACGAACCGTTGAGGAGCATTCGACGCACTGTTCATCGCGTCACAGCCCGTCATGGCGGAGGTGGTGGGATTTGAACCCACGAGAGGGTTGAAGCCCTCAACCCGCTTAGCAGGCGGGCGCCATAGACCGGACTAGGCGACACCTCCAAGACCGCGGTCAGCCTACAAGGCTGGGAAGGGGTGCGGCAAAAAAACCTGCGGGGTCGGCCCTGCCTAGGTGGCGGCGTGTCTGACGCCAGCGACCCGGGCGGGCAGCTATCGTCCAAAGTGGTGGCCGAGTACCGCCATCACCACGCGCGACCGCAGGAGGAGGTGCCATGCCAGCGAAGCTGAAGACCATCATCATCGTGCTGGTGGCTATCTTCATTACTTTCGCCGTCGTCCGTGACCCGGAGCGCTCTGCTGCGGTGGTCCATTCAGTCTGGGATCTGCTGGCCAACACCGTCGACGGCTTCGGCAGATTCTTCACCACCCTGGTCGGATGACATGGACGGGCACTGGCTGCCCGAGGCCGGGGTTCGTATGCTGCAGCGCTACACCGTCCCCGGCGACAGAGACATCGTCTTCGTCACCCGCAAACACTGGATAACCATCGCCGAACCCATCGCGACCGCGCTCGTCGCCGGTGTCGTGATGCTGCTACTGGTGGCTCGACTGAGCGAAGGCTTCCCGGAGGCCGGAGTGGTGGCTTTGCTGCTGTGGCTCGCACTGATGGGACGCGCCTTCTACCGATTGGTCGAGTGGCAATTCGCCTGGTTCGGCGCCACCCGCAGGCGGCTGATCCTCACCTACGGGCTGCTCAACCGGAAAGTCGCCATGATGCCACTGGAGAAGGTGACCGACATGAGCTACGCACGCTCCGCTCTTGGTCAGGTTCTCGGCTACGGAGAGTTCGTCTTGGAATCGGCAGGTCAGGACCAGGCGCTGCGCACCGTCGACTTCCTACCGGCTTCCGATGAGCTCTACCGAGTGTTGACCTCGACGATGTTCGAGACCCGCGAGCATCGCGACGCCCCCCTCGAAGCGCCAGCCAGAACCATCGACCCTCACGAGGTGCCGACCGAGAAGCTGCTGCGTCCCGACCACCAGGAATGAGCCGATTCAATCGCCACGCTCCGGAAAGCCTGGGTTCTTGTCATGGCGGGCTAGTCTTTACCTGCCATTACCGCCGAAGGACCTGTAGATGACCACATCGCCGGAGAGTAACTCGTCTGGACCCTCTCGGGGACGACGCATATCAGTCGAGGATCTCACCAGCGACGGCGGAGTCCGTCCCGGCTTCGGCGGCGCCGTCGGCTGGACCGTTTTGGGCACCATCATTCCCGGCCTCGGCCTGTGGCGAGCCGGGCATCGAATCATCGGCGGCATCATCATGGGGCTGCTGGTCGTGGTCCTCGGCGGATTGACCTTTGTGTCGGTGACCAAACCCAAGTCGTTGACCGCGATGGTGACCGATCCCACCGTGCTCGTCGTAGCTGCCGTGGCCCTCCTGCTGGTGGCCTTGGGCTGGGTGGTCGTCATCACCACCACCCACCTGGAGTTGCGTCCGGCACGAGCAACAGCGGTGCAGCGGGTGACCGGCGGCATCCTCGTCGGCGGCCTGGCGTTTGCCGTGGCAGCTCCGATGGCGATCGGCGCCAATCTCTCCTACACCAGCGCCGTCGCCCTCTCCGCCTATGACGAGGGAACGCCCGTCAATGTCGAGGACCCCTGGGACGGCAAGCAGCGCATCAACATTCTCATTCTGGGGGGCGACTCCGGCACCGGCCGAGACATCAAGCTCGGCATCCGTCCCGACAGTGTCTCGGTGGCCTCGATCAACACCACCAATGGCGCGATCACGCTGATCAACATTCCCCGCCAGACGGCACGGATGCCCTTCCCCAAGGACTCGCCGCTACACAAGTACTTCCCGAATGGTTTCTACAACGGCGATCCGCTGAACCAGGAGTACGCGCTCAACGCGATGTACCGAAATATCCCCGCGACCGTGCCCAATAACATTCTGGGCGACACCAAGGACTTCGGCGCTTCGGTGATGATGGTCTCGGTCGGTGAGGCAGTGGGTCTGCACATCGACTATCACGTCATCGTGAACATGGATGGCTTCAAGGACATCATCAACGCCATCGGCGGTATCACCGTCAACGTGAACGACCGGGTGCCGATCGGCGGCAGTAACGCCAGCGGCACCAAGCCCGCCGTAGCGCCGTCGGGGTGGATCGAGATCGGCCCGAATCAGCACCTCATGGGCAATAAGGCACTGTGGTATGCCCGTGGGCGCTACCAAACCACCGACTACAAGCGCATGGAACGCCAGCAGTGCGTCATCAATGCCGTGGTCAAGCAGGCTAACCCGGTCAACATTCTGAACAACTTCCAGTCGATCGTCGCGGCCGGCACCAAAACCCTGCGTACCGACGTGCCCCGATCGCTGTTCCCGGCTTTGGCCGACTTGGCCTTGAAGGCTCGAAACAACTCGATCCGCAACATTCTGCTCAATCACAGCATCGGCTTTGACACCACCAACCCGAACTGGCCGTCGGTGCGTAAGCGCGTCAAGCGAGCGCTCGCCGACGCCGACGCCGCGGCGAATGCCACCGCCACCCCGGCAGCGAGCCCCAGTGTCACCAGTGAGCCCAGTTCGTCCTCGACGCAGACAGCCTCGCCCAGCCCCACGGCGACCAAGACGAAGAAGTCGACCAGTAACCTCGACGACGCCTGCGCCTACCACCCGAACAAATAGCAGCGCGCACCCCCTCGCCGAACCGGCGGGATGCGCGACCTGGCGGCGAGGGTGGGATTCGAACCCACGGAGCCGTGAAGCTCGGCCGCTTTCAAGGCGGCTGCACTAGTCCACTATGCGACCTCGCCAGGAGCCCGGCCAGCTTACCGTCAAGTACCACCTGCGCGCCTCGCCAGGATGCCTCCGACGTGGAAAGCTGGAGGTATGCGCATCGTTACCGTCTCCGCCCCCGGCGGCACCGAGAATCTGACGCTGGCCGAGGCCGAGACGCCCGCCGTCGGACCCGGCGAAGTGCTCATCGCCGTGACGGCGGCCGGCGTCAACCGCGCCGATCTCCTGCAACGACAGGGCTTCTACCCGCCGCCTCCCGGAATCAGTGAGGTCATCGGCTTGGAGGTGTCGGGGGTGATCGCCGACACCGGCGACGGCGTGACCGGGTGGAACCCCGGCGATGAGTGCGTGGCGCTTCTGGCCGGTGGCGGTTACGCCGAATATGTGGTCGTTCCGGCCGGCCAGGTGGTGCCGCCGCCACCGGGCGTGCCGCTGATCTCGGCCGCCGGGCTCATCGAAGTCGCCGCCACGGTGGTGTCCAACTTCGACCACGTGCACCTCAGCGCCGGAGAGACCGTCCTGATCCATGGTGGTACCGGAGGCATCGGCACCTTCGCGATCCAATACGCCAAGGCCCTAGGCGCCACGGTCATCACCACAGCGGGTTCGGCCGAAAAACAGGAACTGTGCCGTGAACTCGGCGCCGATGTCGCCCTCGATTACCACGACGACTGGGCCACCGCAGTCACCGAGGTCACCGAGGGCCGCGGCGTGGATGTGATCCTGGACGTCATGGGCGCCAAGTACCTCGAACCGAATGTGGCCGCGTTGGCCGCCGACGGCCGGCTGGTCGTCATCGGACTGCAGGGCGGACGCAAAGGCACCCTGGACCTGAATCGGCTGCTCACCAAACGCGCCACTGTCACCGCAACCAGCCTGCGTGGACGTCCGGTGGCCCAAAAGGCGGAGATTTGCGGACGCGTGGCCGAGCGCGTCTGGCCGATGATCGCCGCCGGTCGGCTGCGAATCGCGCCGGAGTCCCGCTTCGACTTCACTCAGGTCGCCGACGCTCACGCCCACTTGGAATCCGGCGCAAACATCGGAAAAGTCATTCTGGTTTGGTGAGCACGCCCCTAGAATCGGCCACACCCCCAACAGGCGAGGAGCGCCCATGCTCATCGAGTTCGCCCCCTCCGCGCAAAGCAGCGTGGGTATCGAGTGGGAGCTGGCCTTAGTCGATCTCGACACCGGCGAGCTGGCCCCCGAGGCCGAGCCGGTGTTGGCCGCCTGCGGCTCGGGCCCGGAATCGCCGATCCGCAAGGAATACCTCACCACCATGGTGGAGCTGGTCTCCGGAGTGCATCGCAGTGTCTCCGACGCAATCGTTGATATCGACGCCAGCCTGCAGGTGCTCAACGCGGCGCTGCGTCCACGCAATCTGGCGGTGCTGGGCTCAGGCACCCATCCGTTCAGTCGCTCCGCCGACCAGCAGCGCTTCCGTGGACCCCGCTACGACCTGGTGGCCGAACGCACCGGCTATTGGGGGCGCCAGATGGCAATCTGCGGCACCCACGTCCACATTGGGGTCGACCATCGCGAGAAGGCGCTGCCGCTCACCTGCGGCCTGGCCCGGTTCTATCCATATCTGCTGGCGGTGAGCTGCTCCTCGCCGTATTGGGAGGGGGAGGACACCTCTTTCGCCTCCCAGCGCACCATGCTGTTCCAGCAGCTCCCTACCAACGGTCTGCCCTATCCGATGCGCGATTGGGCACAGTTCGAGGCCTACGCCGACGACCTGCTGGCCTGCGGCATGATCAATGAGGCCGCCGAGATTCGCTGGGATGTGCGCCCCTCACCGAAGTTCGGGACCGTAGAGAATCGCACGGCAGACTCCGTTCCGACCTTGGCCGAGCTGGGTTGTATCGCCGCGTTGACCCAGTGCTTTGCCGAGTACATCTCCCGCGGCTATGAACGTGATCAGACTGTCGAGCAACTGCCGCCGTGGCTGGTGCGGGAGAACAAGTGGCGTGCCGCTCGTTATGGCATGGATGCCGACGTCATCCTGCCTGCCGGCGGAACTCGCGAAGTGCCGCTGCGCGAGGGCTTGGTGAAGTGGGTCGACCGGCTTGCCACCATCTCCCGCGAACTGGACTGCGAAGCTGAACTCGCCTTCGCCGCCGACCTTGCCGAACACGGCGCCAGCTATGAGCGCCAACGGATCGCCGGTACCCCCGCCGCCGCGCTGCGGCTGCTGCTCGCCGAAACCGGCGCCCGGCGCCCACAGGCCTGAGTACAACAGCGGTTCGGGCTAGTCTTTGGGGGTGCTTCCGTACCTGCTGCTGGCGACCCGCGACCACGACGAGGCGGCAGATGCCGAATACGCCTCGGTGTTGCGTCACAGCGGTTTGGCCCCCGAAGAGTTGCAGCGCGTACGTCTCGAGGCGGCACCACTGCCCGCGATCGATCTGGCCGACTACTCCGGGGTGATCCTGGGAGGCAGCTCGTTCAACGTCTCTGACACGGTGAAGTCTCCGCTGCAGCAACGTGTGGAGGCCGATCTGGACTCGCTACTGACGCGCATCGTGGCCGAGGACATCCCCTTCCTCGGGCTGTGCTACGGGGTCGGGGCTTTGACCGCTCACCTTGGCGGGACGGTGAACCGTGAGTTCGCCGAACCGGTCGGCGCTACCCGAATCACGCTCACCCGCGACGGATTGGCCGATCCGATCCTGGCCGGAGTGGAACAGAATTTCGAAGCTTTCGTCGGTCACAAGGAAGCCTGCTCACAGCTGCCCTCCACTGTGACGATGCTCGCGGTCGGCCTAGCCTGCCCGGTGCAGATGTATCGCGTGGGACGCAATGTCTATGTGACCCAGTTCCATCCGGAGTTGGATGTGGCCGATTTGGCCGCCCGCATGCGGATCTACCAACACGCCGGCTACTTCGCACCCGAGGAGCTCGACACTTTGGTCGCGATGGCGCATGACTCCGGCGTGACCGGCCAGCAGCACCTGGTACTGCGCAACTTCGTGCAGCGTTACCGCCGCGACGCCTGAGTACTCTGCGCTCGTTTCCTGTTCTTTGCGCTCGAAATTACGGGCGCAAAGACCGCTTTCGAGCGCAGGGTCGCAGGTCAGCAGGGGCGTTGCTGCGGGGAGCGCTGCGCCGTGAGCATGGGGTTGCGGACGACGACATCGCCGAGACTCTCGTCGATGCGGCGCATGACGTCGGCCGGGAGTTGCACTCCGGAGGCCGCGGCATTCTCCACCACCTGTTTGGGCTTGGACGCACCGATGATGGCGGTGGCCACGTTCGGATTCTGCAGCACCCACGCCACGGCGAGCTGAGCCATAGTCAGGTCGAGTTCCTCGGCCAGCGGCACGAGCCGCTGCACCGCCGTCAGCACCTCGTCGTCCATCAGCCGCTTGATCATGGCGGCGCCACCCTTGGAGTCGGTGGCACGGCTGTTGGCCGGCAGCGGCTGGCCGGGCAGGTATTTGCCGGTAAGCACCCCCTGAGCCACGGGTGACCAGCACACCTGGGACACGCCTAGCTCTGCCGAGGTGGGAACCACCCATTCCTCGATCACGCGCCACAGCATCGAGTACTGCGGCTGATTGGACACCAACTGGAATCCCAGTTGGGAGGCCAGCTTGTGAGCTTCGCGGATCTGCGCGGCGTCCCACTCCGAGACACCGATGTAGAGCGCCTTGCCCTGGCGAACCACATCGGCGAAAGCCTGCATGGTCTCTTCCAGGGGTGTCTCATGGTCGTAGCGATGAGCCTGGTACAAGTCGACATAGTCGGTCTTGAGCCGCTTCAGCGACCCGTTGATCGACTCCATGATGTGTTTGCGCGACAGGCCACAGTCGTTGGGTCCCTGCGGACCGGTGGGCCAGTACACCTTGGTGAAGATCTCCAAGGACTCGCGCCGCTGGCCTTTCAGCGCGGTGCCCAGCACTTTCTCGGCGATCGTGTTGGCGTAGACATCGGCGGTGTCGAAGCTGGTGATGCCGACGTCCAGCGCCGTACGGACGCAACTGATCGCCGTCTCGTTTTCGATCTGAGAACCATGGGTAAGCCAGTTCCCGAAGCAGATCTCGGAGACTTTGAGCCCCGAGTTGCCCAAATAGCGATGCCTCACTGGTGCCCTCGCGAAGACACCTTCTTGCGCGATGACTGGTCCACCTCGATGATTTCGGTCTGCTCCAAGTTCGATTCCCCGTCGGCGGCTTCCGCGTCCTCGGCGGCCTGCTCGACGTCGACCACCTCAGAATCCTCGGCTGCGGCCTCGACGATGGCGTCGGTGTCGTCGGTGCTGACTTCCTCGCCTTCGCCGTCACCGTTCTTGAGTTCAGCGAGCCGGTCCGCCAGCGTCGAGTTGGTGTTGTCCAGGGTTGCCAGCATCTGACGAAGGTTCGCCAGTTGAGCGTTGATGGAATCCCGGCGGGCCACCGCCGCCTCCAACTCCCGCTCCGATTCGCGACGAATCTTCACTGCGGTCGCCCGGGCCGAAGCAACATGCTGGATCGCCTCTTCTCGGGCCGCCTTCATGGTCAACTCGGCCTGTTCCTTGGCGCCGGAGAGCAACTGCTCGGCCTCCAACTCCAAGTTGTCGTGACGCTCGCGCAGCTTGCTGATCGCCTGCTCGTGGCTGGCGCTCTGAGTTTCGAACTCCGCATTGGCCTTGTCGCGGCGCTCGGCCAGGTTCTGCTCGAACTCAGCGGCGGCTGCCGCGGCGCGGGCCCGGTGCGCTTCGTAGACGGCCTCGGCCTCTTCGCGACGAGCGACGGCTTCACGGTCGGCGTAGTCGACGATCTCGTCGGCCTGGCGCTTGGCAGCCTCCAGAATGCGGGCTGCCTCGGTGTCGGCCTTGCTGATGACGTCGCGGGAATGCCGATCCGCATTGCCGGTCATCTGGTCGGCTTCGGCAACCGCTTCATTCGTCACGCGGTCGGCCTCGGCCTGGGCACGCTGACGCAACTCGTTGGCCTCATCCTCGGCGAGCGCCAGCATGCGACCGATCCGCGCGCCGATGTCGGAGAAGGCAGGGGTCTCTTCTTTGGCCGACTCCAGCTTCGCCAACCGCGCCCGATAGCCGGAGAGCTGTTCCTCCAGCTGAGCGATGGCCGCCTGAGCCTTGTTCAGGGACAGTGCGGCGTCGGCCGCCTCAGCACGCGCTTGATCGCGAGCCTTGCACAAATCGCCGATTGCACGATCAACCTCAGTGGGGTCATAGCCCCGCAGCACCGTGCGGAAACCAGGAATCTGAATCATCTGTGTTCTTCCATTCCGTGTGAGGATCGGTTGGCGGCCGGTGTTCGGTCCATAGTGTTCAATGCACCGGAGAGTTGTCGAATCTGAGCAGTGATCTCTTCTCGGCGCTTGGCCAAAGTGGCCACTTCGGCTCGAGCACGCTCCGAGGCGGTTCGTGCCTCGGCTCGGACGGCATCCGCGTCCTTGCGCGCTTGGGCCAGTACAGCAACGGCTTCCTCGCGGGAGGCCAAGGCAGCGTCATAGGCCTCATGCTGCAGGTCTTCGAGATCAGCCAAGGCACGCTCGCGAATCGTCCGGGCGCCGGCCTCGGCCTCTTCCAGGCGTCGCTGGGCCCGCTCCTCCTGGGCGGTCACCTCTGCACGCACGCCTCTGAGGAGACGATCGGCGGATTCCTGGGCCTGTATCCGGATGTTGGTGGCCTCGACTCCGGCGGCTTCGACGGTGGCTCGCGCCTTGGCTTCGAGTTCGTCGGCGCGGGCCTGGGCGGCGGCCAGGTCGGCACGGCTCCTATGTTCCATGGTGGTGATAGCCACCTCGGCTCCGGCTCGAAGCTGCGCGAGTTCCTTCTCGATTTCTTCGGCGCGCTGCTTCTTGATCGCCACCACCTCCGCTTCGGCGCTTTCGCGAAGCTTCGCCATCTCTGCTTCGGTGCGCTCGACGAGTTCGGCGGCCATCGCGGCTTTCTCATCGAGCTGGGCCTGGGCTTCAGCAAGCAGAGCGTCGGCGCCGGCCTGTGCCTGGGCCCGCAACTCGGCGAGCTCGGCGTCAAAGGCGCTGCGCTCGCCGTCGAATTGGGCCTGCTGCGTCATACGATCGGCGCCCAACTCGGCGCGCGCCTTATCGATCTCGTCGTCGAGGGCTCGCCGATCATGCGCCAACTCGTCGGCGACATGGGCACGCATCGCAGCCAATTCCGCAGCCAGCAACTCACGCTGCTGGGCATGCTCGGCCTCGACCTCCGCGCGGCGTTCATCGAGCTCGGCGTCGAAATCGGCCACTCGCTCGGCGATCCGCTGCAAGATTTCGATTTCGATGTTCCCATTGCGCTCGGCCAGTTCGTCGCGCTTGCGGTGTGCCTCGGCCAGGATCTCCTCAGCCTGAGCGCGGGCCCGTTCCACGACTTCAGCCGCGGTGCGCTCAGCGGACTGGTGCACCAAAGCGGCTTGCTCGGTGGCTTCTTCCAGCACTCGGAGGGCGTCCTCGCGGGCATCGTCGAGGCGCGCGCGAATCTGAACACGGATCTGCTCGGCCTCAGCCTGGGCCTGCAACACCTCCCGGTGGGCGCCTTCGATAAGTTCCCGCTGCCGGGTCAATGCGACGCGTGCCGCGTCCGCCTCGGCCTGTGCTTCATTGCGCAATTGATCAGCGAGGAGCTGAGCCTGGTTGAGGATCTCGGTCGCCTGCTCAGCAACCGCACCGTCCCCCGCTCCCTCACCAAACAACGGATTCACTGTGAGCACTAAAGAATAGTGCTATCCGAAACCCTGAAATGGCAAGCCCAAACACAAGACCCATACGCTGGTCTCAGGTCGAGGTGCAGTCACCCGGAAGGGGTATTCCGCTCCGGTAGAGTGGGTCGTCGTGCGATACCTCTCGACCCGAGACGACAGTGGCGCAGCCCGCCTCGGCTTCACCGACATCCTGCTCGCCGGACTCGCGTCCGACGGGGGGCTTTATCTTCCCGAAAGCTACCCGCAGATCACTGCCTCGCTGCTGGCCCAGTGGCGCCGCGTGCTCGACGAGGAGGGCTACGCCGGATTGGCCTACGCCGTCTGCACCCTGTTCGTGGACGATATTCCCGCCGACGACCTCAAAGAAATCTGTAAGCGCGCCTACAATTCCGACACATTCTCCGACCCTCAGATCGTCCCGGTCACCGAACTAAATGATGGTCTATGGATATGTCACCTTTCCGAGGGACCGACCGCTGCTTTCAAGGACTTGGCGATGCAGTTGCTCGGCGAGCTTTTCGAGTATCAGCTCCATCGCGTCGGTGAGGAATTGAACATCTTGGGAGCCACGAGCGGCGACACCGGGTCGGCGGCCGAGCACGCCATGGTGGGCCGCACCGGAATCCGAGTGTTCATGCTCACCCCTGCCGGGCGGATGACACCGTTCCAGCAAGCCCAGATGTTCAGCCTGGACGACCCTCACGTCATCAACATCGCCGTGAACGGCGTCTTCGACGACTGCCAGGACCTGGTTAAGACGGTCGCCGCCGATGCCGAGTTCAAGCAGCGCTATCACCTCGGTGCGGTGAACTCGATCAACTGGGCACGGCTGATGGCCCAGATCGTCTACTACATCGCCGCCTGGCTCCGGGTCACCACCGCCGACGATCAGCGGGTTTCGTTCACCGTGCCCACCGGCAATTTCGGCAACATCTGCGCGGGGCATATCGCCCGCCAGATGGGGCTCCCGATCGATCAGCTCGTGCTGGCCACCAACGAGAACAACGTCTTGGACGAGTTCTTCCGCACCGGGATCTACCGGGTGCGTTCGTCCGCCGAGACCCACGCCACCTCCAGCCCCAGCATGGACATCTCCAAAGCGTCCAACTTCGAGCGCTTCATCTTTGACCTGCTGGGACGCGACGCCGGCCGCGTGCGGGAACTGTTCGCCGAGCAACTCCCCAAGCAAGGCCATTTCGACCTGTCCGACACACCGGAGTTCGCCACGATCACCGAGCGCTACGGCTTTGTGTCAGGCTCGTCCACCCACAGCGATCGGGTGGCCACGATTCGCCAGCTGTGGACCGAACATAACCTGCTGATTGATCCCCATACCGCCGATGGGGTGAAGGTGGCCGGCGAGTTCACCCACCCGGACGTCCCGATGATCGTGACCGAAACCGCCCTGCCGGTGAAGTTCTCAGAGACCATCGTCGAGGCCATCGGAGTTGAACCCGAGCGTCCGGCGCGCTTCACCGGTATCGAGGAGCTTCCGCGCCACGTGATCGATCTGCCCAATGATGCCGCCGCATTGAAAGCTCTGATCGCCCAGCGGGTGGACGGCTAGGCCGCACCCTCGCTGCAGCCGGCCTCGGGATCGCTCGGGTGTTTCGCCGGCTGGCGCCACGGCGGGACGGGTCACCCCTAGGCTGGGCCGATGAGCTTCTCCATCGTCGAACTGGTCGGTTATCTGGCATCCCTCCTCATCGTCGCCTCGCTGGCGATGAAGTCGGTGGTGCGGCTGCGGGTGGTCTCCCTGCTCGGCTCGATCGTCTTCGTCGTCTACGGAGTCCTGCTCGGCTCGATTCCATTGATCATCACCAATGTGGCCGCGGCCGGACTGAACATCTGGTACCTGCGTCAGGAGTTTCGACCCGACCGCGATATCGGTGCGGTGCCGATCGAGGCGGAGGCACCCTTCCTCCAAGATTTCCTGAGCTCTCATCGCGAGGACATCAACCGCTTCCATCCGGGGTTCAGCGGACCTGACGATGGCGACTTCGTCCGTCTCCTCACCCGCGACGGCCTGCCTGCCGGCGCGGTGATCGGGCGTCCGGACGGCACGACCCTTCACCTCAGTCTGGACTACGTGATGTCGGCTTTCCGAGACTCCCGGATCGGGGCCTGGCTCTACGGTGCCGGGTCGACGACCTTCACCGCTGCGGGCTTCACCACCGTGACTGCCCAGCCGGAATCAGAAGCTCTGCGCAGCTACCTGCTACGGCAGGGTTTCGAGGAAACCGCAGACGGTCTGACTCTCACTGTGAGCTAACCGACCGGGCGAAACGATAGGCGCTAGTGCGTCGCTTCCAGCACAGTGCCGAACTGTTCATCGGCCAGCTCGGAGGTAACAGGATGCAGCCGCGCGGTCTCATCCTCGGGGGTGACCTGCCAGATGTGCTCTGCGGCCAGCAGCCAGAGGCCTGCGGAACCATCGGCCCTGACGCCATCACTATGGGCCACCGAAAGTGCGACCGACCGCCACGAGTCACCGGCCAAGGCCTGCGCCATCGCCGGGTCGTCGACGAGATCGGAAAGGTGGCGCGCAGCCCGGGTACGAACGATGGAATCGGGGGATACCAGCCGCTCCACCCACAGCTTGGGAAGGGCGAGGGAATCGCCGATGTCCTCTGTGGCGCTGAGATCGGCCGCCTGGCGGAGTTGCTCCCTCAGTAGCTCCGGCGTCAACTCAGCCAGCTGCACCTCAGCACCGTCGCCGGACGCGAGCACCCCGGCGCTCGCGGTGGTCCAACCCTGGTACAGACACAGAGTGTCCGGGACAGCCGTGATCAGCACCAGGGCGCTGTCGGCCTCGCGGAGAATCTGTTCACGTTCGCCGAGCGGCGGGATCTCGCCGGCAGTGGCTGATTCCGCGGCCGCAATGGTGGTTCCCGCATCCAGGTAGGCATGCAGGGGCACAGCCGCTATCGCTTCGGTGCTGAAGGGAAGCCGGCTCACATCGTGGCGCGCCGCCTGGCGGTTCCACTCGCTCAGCGTCAGATAGATCGCGTCGATCAAGGCGGGGCTCGCCGCAGCCACCACCCGGGGCGCATCAGGCACGTCATGGCCCAGGCGAAGCGCCAGTGCCTGAGCCAACCGCGTCCAGGTCCACCACGGTGTTTCCGAGGTGTCATCAACCACCATCGGCAACAACACCACGCCGTCGAGCTGCTCGGACAACCCTTCGGCGATCGCGGCAAGCTCCACCTGCTGGGCGTGGAGGGTGTCGGCGTATTCGAGCAGGGCGTCGCGTCGCTCGACGGCGCGTCCGCGATCAGCGCGCAGTCGGTCACGGATGGCGACGCCCTGCTGCAAGCGTGGCGTCGGCGCACCACTATCGCCGGACTGTTCCACGGCCAACTCCAGCGACAGCGCGTCCAACACCTGATCGGATTCCTGCACCATCGCGTCCACCTGGGCCGCGGCACTACGGATGATTTCAGGGTCTCCCGGAACAGTGGCGGTCATCAATTCGCCCATTCTCATGTCCTGGCCCCTCCCGCAGTTCGCGCGGCCAGCCTATTAGAGGCGGTCGCTCAATGCAGCATCCGCAGCAGGGGAGTTCTGACCGTGCCAATTCCTGGTGATCCCGCTACGCTGCCGACGGGAGGTGATCAGGAATGTCGACAATGGTGGGAATGAACCTCACGACAATGCGTGAGTTGGCCCGCAGTTTCCAAGAACGAAGCAATGACCTCAACCAATGCACGCTGCGCGTCGACCGACTTTCTCGAAATGTGGACTGGCTTGGCCGGGACGCCGAGAATTTTCGCTCCGAGTGGCGCACCATGCGCCAACAGCTCCTCACTGCAGGCCAAGCGCTGGTCACACTGCATGACCTCCTCAAAGCACAGGTCGACGAGCAGGAACGCACCTCCAACGAATATGCGGGCGGCACCGGCCTTCCCTCCCCGGGCGCTCCTCTGCCCGGCCTGCCCTGGGACATCCCGTTTCCGACCGCAGAAGAGCTCGGGCGAGCCCTTGAGCAGTGGCTCTTCGATGGGGCAACCGGCCTGCAGGACTTCATCAACTCCCTGGGCCCCGACGCCTACACGTTTCTTGAGTGGCTTGGTGGTCCGAAGACCCTGGCCCCCGATGACCTGACTGCATTGGTCCCCGGTCTGCAAGAGGGGATAGGTGACGCCATCGATTGGCTGGACACCGCCCCCGTCGGCCCACTTCCAGCAGCGCAGGACTGGGTCCGCGATGTCTTCGGCTTCCAGTACGTGCCGGACAAGGACTTCTATACAACCAATGAGAACTCCCTCCAAAGCGGCTTGGGCTATATGGACACTTATGACCTCTTCCACAAAACCCTCGGCATGGATCTGGATAAACAAGTCATCGAGTTCAATGCCGACGGCAAGGAATACCGGCTGGAACTATGGAAGGGGTCCTACGCTTCCGGTGGCGCCTACGGCGGCGAAATTGGCCTGTACACCCGCGATCCGAATGTCGACGGTGTTGAAGGTCTGCGCCAAGCGATGAACCCCGAGTACTACTCGACAGCCGGCGAAGAGGACAAGATTCGTATGGTTCAGACGGTCTACGACAACAACAGTGACGAGGAGTTGTTGACCAACGACAGCGAAGGCGGCGGCGAGGACCGCAAGCACTTCTGGAACCTTGGGATTCGAACCGACGTATCGCGTGAGCCCGAGTCCCTTGGTCAGCGCGGCACACTCTACGTCGAGGATCCCGAGGTACGGGAAGCGATGTTCACTGCCCTGCAGCACCAAGAAGGCATCACAGATGTCATGATCGGCGGCAACGGCGAGATCAGCTATGACTGGAAACACGGATCGTGAAATCGCGCCTGACACTCTTTGCGGCGATAGCGCTGCTGGTATTGGCGCTGAGTTCGTGTGCCCTGCCCACGCGCAACTACACCGACGACGCCAGCGCCCAGGCATACCTCCTGCACACGATGCAGCAACGCTACGGACTCGACTTCACCATCAGCTACGAACCGCATCCGCCGGGAGTCAACTCGCCCGGGGTCTATGAAACCTACTCAATGTGGGTCTACCAAACCGGCTACCCCGACCGTCTCGGTCGAGTGAGCACTCCCCCGATGGGCGGAGAAGTCAAGGACTCTTGGAGCATCAACCTCTTCCGCGACGAAATCGAAGCTCCCTTCAAAGCCACCTGCAACCAATTCCGGGACGCTCTTCGAACCTGCTCCTTCGAAGCCACCATGAGCCTCGAACCTCAACTATGGAAACCCGGCATGACCTACGAAGAGTTCCGCGCCGCAGCACCCAGAATCTCGGTATATGTTGACGTCACTTTCGATGTCCACGATGTCACCAGCAACGCCCCCGTAGTGAAGCAACTCCTGGACCACTTACACACCACAGCCTCCACCGTATGGAGCTTCGATGTGCTCTTCGACCGCGACGGAGAAGAGATCCTGAGTTTTCGCTACCACTCAGGCAACCCCGTACCCAGTCTGGACGACCTCCTCAACGAAATGGACTGACCAGTCTGCGGCGACTGTCGCGCAGTTCGCCGCTCAGCTGAGGTGTTGATCAGTCAGCGGTATCGGCTGCTACTTTCGGCTTGCCGCGAGGAATCGTCAGTGCCAACAGCACCAGTGCGGCGAGATTCGCAACGGCTAGCACCCAGTTCACCCAACTGGCGGTGGAAGCCAACGGTTGGAGCAGGCCCAAGGCGGCGAGCACGATCGCCAGGAGGTGCAGGCCACGGCGGATCGTGAACACACCCCACGTGGCGAGGGCGTAGAGCCCTGCGGTGACCAACAGCACGGCGCCGATCACCACGCCCGCCGTCGCACCGGGGGTGCCCTCGGGCAGGAACAGCAAGTAGAGGGCAGACACGCCCCAATAGGCGGTGATGAGGGCCATGACCAGGAAGGCGACCAGGCGCATCCGGGCCCGAGCGGACCCTGCAGTATCAGGAAGTTGCGGCACGACGCCTACCGTAGCGCCCGCGAGCCTCACTCGCAGACTTGAAGGTCGCCACCCATCACGAACTCTGGGGTATCGGCCCCGACGAACTGCAGCTTGTTGGGAAGGGTCAACATGATGGTGCCGTCGCCGAGCCCCAGATCCTGGGAGGCCGACCCTGGATAGGCGGCTTTCAATTCCGCGAAGTTGAGGGTCAGCGGAACCTTGTCGGCAATGACCAACTCCGACGGCAACTTCTTCTTCACCCGGAACTGCCAGGACACCAACGTGCGCGGTGACGTCGGGCTGAGGTCCTCGGCCACGAACTCCACTCCAAGGCCGCCGTAGACCAAGGTCTCACCCCACTGACCCGACAAGCCCTCACAGGTCTCGCCTGTCACCACCGAGTCCGGGTCACCCAGTCGCTTGGCCAGGGCCTCCGCGACCTTCTCCTGGTCGGTGCCGAAGTCGTATTTCCCGATGCCTTGACCGCTGAGTTTGAGCGCGGCCAGCGAGGTTGGTGTCGGAGTGGCGACCGCAGTTGCTGAGGTAGCTGTCGGGTCGGCCGGGACAGTCGGGGATCCGGTCCCGGCTCCTGGTGGCGTCCTGGCACATCCGGCCAGGACGACGATGAGGGCCGCAAGGGCCCCGGAAATTCTCACTGCACGCTTCATGGTTGGACTCCACTATCGGCGCGACGGGCTGGTGCACGGAACTGTAGCGCAGCACAGTTCCGTGCACAGGCTGCCCACAGGCGCCGCGGGCGTTAGCCTTGGTCACAGCGACCGAAGGGACCTTCACCAATGACCGCCACGACGAAGCGCATCGGCATTCTCACTGCGGGCGGTGACAGCCCGGGGCTCAACGCAGCGCTGCGAGGCTTCGGCAAGGCCGCCATCCAGAACGGCTGGGAGTTGATCGGCTTCCGCGACGGCATCCGAGGGCTGGTGGAAAACCGTTTTGTCGAGCTGGATTCCAAGGCGCTGTCGGGCATTCTGACTGTCGGTGGCACCATCTTGGGAACCAGCCGGGACAAGGTACACAAGATGAGCATCAACGATGAGGTCGTCGACGCCCGTCCGCAGGTTGTGGCCAATGTCGAAGCCGACAACTTGGACGCCTTGGTGTTGTTGGGAGGTGGCGGTACCCAGAAGAATGCAATGAGGTTGGCCGAGTCCGGTCTGAATGTGCTCACCTTGCCGAAGACCATCGACAACGACATCGCCCGCACCGACACCAGTTTCGGGTTCGCCACCGCCATGGAGATCGCCACCGAGGCCATCGACCGACTGCACTCCACCGCACACAGCCATCACCGCATCATCCTCACCGAGATCATGGGGCACCGTGCCGGCTGGCTGGCGTTGGGCTCCGGCATCGCAGGCGGCGCCGACATCATCTTGATTCCGGAAATTCCCTACTCGGTCGAAAGCGTGGCCGAGAAGATCAAGCACCGCATGCAGCGAGGCTCCCACTTCTCCGTCGTCGCCGTCGCCGAAGGCGCCCGCGACAAGCAGGACTGGGCCGACCTCGAAGCCGCGGAGCTGCTGGTGCGCTCCGCCAAGACCCCGGAATCGATCCGGGCAGCGAAGCAACACCGGGCCAATGTCTTCGACGCCCAACGCGAGCACACCTTCAAATTGGCGCGCGAACTCGAGGCCGCCACCGGCCTGGAATCCCGGGTGTCGATTCTGGGCTACGTCCAACGTGGTGGTACCCCCTGCGCCTCCGATCGACTGCTCGGTTCCCGACTAGGATCAGCCGCAGCCCATGCCGTCGGAAAAGGCATCTTCTCGGTGATGGTCGCCGCTCGCGGCGAGGACACCGAGCTGGTTCCCTTGGACGAGGTCGCGGGACAGGTGAAGTTGGTGCCCGAGGACCACGAGTGGATCCACACTGCGCGGAAGGTCGGCACCGGATTGGGGGATTGAGGTGCGTTTCACGCAGTTGGATGTGTTCGGCGACGGTGGCCTGACCGGCAACCCATTGGCGGTGGTCCACAATGCCGACGACCTGGATTCCGAACAGATGCAAGCCTTCGCGGCGTGGACCAACCTGTCCGAGACCGCCTTCCTGTGCAAGCCCGTCGAAACCCGTGCTGACTATCGGGTGCGCATCTTCACGCCGAGCCAGGAGCTCCCGTTCGCCGGGCACCCGACCCTCGGTAGCGCCCACGCCTGGCTGGCGGCCGGCGGCCGGCCGCACAGTGACCACCACATCGTGCAAGAGTGCGGTGTCGGCCTGGTCGAACTGCGGGGCTTCAACGGACGGATAGCTTTCGCGGCACCGCCGAGGCTGCGCAGCGAGCCGCTACCCAAGGCCGAACTCACTGCCATCGCCCGAGTCATCGGAATCCCGACCACCGAGTGGGTGGCCCACGCCTGGGGTGACAACGGAGCCCCCTGGCCATTGGTGCAGTTGGCCGACGCCGAAACGGTGCGCACCGTCACCCCCAAGCGGCATCTGATGAAGCCCGGCCAGTTCATCGGACTCGTCGGTCTGGAAGGGGACGCCTCGCCATACGCCTACGAGGTCCGTGCCCTGACACCGGAAGGCGAGGATCCGGTCACCGGGTCTCTGAACGCGTCGGTGGCCCAGTGGCTGCGAGAGCGCGAGGTGGTCCCGGCCAGCTTCATGGTGGCGCAGGGCTCACAGGTCGGACGCCGTGGCGAGATCTTCGTCGACGACGACGGCAGCTCCATCTGGATCGGAGGCCGCGTTCGCGTGGCCATCACCGGCGATCTCAAGCTCTGACCCCCGCTAGGCGCTCCCAAAAGTGGCAGTTCCTCCCGAACCTTTGGGAGGAACTGCCACTTTTGGGAGCGTTTCGGGGTGGAAGGCGGGGCGTAGGCTGGGGGGGCTTATCGATCTGGAGGAGTTTTTATGCCGCAGTTGCGATCTCGGACGACTACGCATGGGCGGAATATGGCCGGGGCCCGCGCCTTGTGGCGCGCCACGGGGCTGACCGATTCGGACTTCGGTAAGCCGATTGTGGCTATTGCCAACTCTTTCACTCAGTTCGTGCCGGGGCACGTACACCTCAAAGACATGGGGCAACTGGTGGCCGGTGCGGTCGCCGAAGCCGGCGGAGTGGGACGGGAGTTCAACACCATCGCCATCGACGACGGCATCGCGATGGGGCATGACGGCATGCTGTATTCGCTGCCCAGCCGGGAGCTGATCGCAGACTCGGTCGAGTTCATGGTCAACGCGCACAAGGCCGACGCCCTGGTGTGCATCTCCAACTGCGACAAGATCACCCCCGGCATGCTGCTGGCCGCGCTGCGGCTCAACATCCCCACGGTGTTCGTCTCGGGCGGGCCGATGGAAGCCGGCAAGGCGCATGTCTTCGAGGGCGTGGCCACCACCCGGCTGGACCTGATCGATGCCATGTACAAAGCCGTGGACGACTCGGTGAGCGACGATCAGATGTACACCATCGAAGCCAACGCCTGCCCCACCTGCGGCTCCTGCTCGGGCATGTTCACCGCTAACTCGATGAACTGTCTGCTGGAAGTGATCGGCCTGGCCCTGCCCGGCAACGGCTCGACGCTGGCCACCGCAGCGGCCCGCAAGGATCTGTTCCTCAATGCCGGCAAGCTGGTGGTCGAGCTAGCCAAGCGCTACTACGACGGCGACGACGAATCGGTGCTGCCGAAGGCCATCGCCAGCCGCGAGGCCTTCGCCAATGCCATGCGAGTCGACATCGCCATGGGTGGTTCGACCAATACGGTGCTGCACCTGTTGGCAGCGGCCTATGAGGCCGGCGTCGATTTCGACTCCGACGACATCGACGACCTCAGCCGCATCACTCCGTGCATCTGCAAGGTGGCACCCAACACGACCAACTACTACATGGAGGATGTCCACCGAGCCGGCGGGATCGCGGCCATCATGGGCGAGCTCGACCGGGGCAAGCTGCTCGATCGCGGCGTCCACGCCGTGCACTCGGCCTCGCTGGACGAGTGGCTGAACACCTGGGATGTGCGCGGCGGCTCGGCCAGTGCCGACGCCATCGAACTGTTCCACGCCGCTCCCGGCGGGGTGCGCACCACTGAGGCGTTCAGCTCCACCGCGCGCTGGGACGAGTTGGATCTGGATGCCGAGACCGGCTGCATCCGCTCGGTGGCGACTCCCTACACCGCCGACGGCGGCCTGGCGATCCTGAAGGGCAACCTGGCCATGGATGGTGCCATCGTCAAGACCGCCGGAGTGCCCGAAGAGCTGTGGACCTTCTCCGGCCCGGCGGTGGTGACCGAATCCCAGGAACAAGCCGTGGAAGCGATCCTGAGCAAGCGAGTGAAGCCCGGCGATGTCGTGGTGGTCCGCTACGAGGGCCCCAAGGGAGGCCCGGGCATGCAGGAGATGCTGTACCCGACGTCCTACTTGAAGGGCCTGGGTCTGGGCCCGCAGTGCGCACTGATCACCGACGGCCGCTTCTCCGGCGGTTCGTCGGGGCTGTCGATCGGGCACGTCTCACCCGAGGCGGCCTCCGGTGGCGTGATCGGCCTGGTCGAGGACGGCGACATCATCGAGATCTCCATTCCGGAGCGCCGCATGGAACTGATGGTCGACGAGGCCACCTTGGCTTCGCGGCGCGCCCAGCGCGATGCGGCGGGCTGGCGACCGGCCGACCGCGACCGCGAGGTGTCCACCGCCTTGAAGGTGTACGCCTCGCTGGCGCTCAGCGCCGACAAGGGCGCTGCTCGCTCCCTCGGCTGAGTCCCACCGGGGGATCGTGGCGTGATCCGCGCATTGCTGGTGGATGCCGACGGCGTCCTGCAACACGTGCCGAAAGGCTTCCTGAATGACTTCGCCGCGCTCGGCGGCGGCTGGAGCTTCGTACGCGAAGTGTTCGGCGAAGAACAGCGCACCATGACCGGTTCCGAAGACCTCGTTGAGGTGCTTGAGGAGGTAATTGACCGCCGCGGGCTGGCAATCTCTCCCGAACAGCTGCTCGCCCTGTGGTACCGCATCACCCCTGATCAGCGAATGCTCGATCTGGTGGCACGGGTTCGTCAGGCCGGGGCGGTCACGGTTCTGGCCACCAATCAGCAGAGCTATCGCGGGACGTGGATGCAGCAGAACCTGCCCTACGACGACTACTTCGATCACACCTTCTACTCCTTCGAGATGGGCCTGGCCAAGCCGGACCCGGCCTATTTCGCGAGCATCGTCGACCACCTCGACATCGACGCTGACCAGGCCGTCTTCGTCGACGATTTGGCCAAGAACACCGCTGGCGCCCGTAAGGCGGGCCTGAAGGCGATCACCTATCCGCCACGATTCCCCTTCAGGCTGCTGCAGTTGCGGCTGCGCACCGTAGGAGTGCCCGGCGTCTGAGGCGTCCACGAGACACCGCTGCGCAGGCACGTCCGCAGGTTGGTGGTAGAACCGGAGCCATGCGCGCAGTGATGTACGAGAGCGTCGGCGGGCCGTTGCAGATCCGCAGCATGCCCGACCCGGATTGTCCGGTCGACGGCGCGGTCATCGCCGTCCAGGCGACCGGCGTCTGCCGCTCCGATTGGCATGCCTGGCGAGGCCACGATCCGGTGCCGCTGCCGATGGTTCCCGGGCATGAGTTCGCCGGAGTGGTGCAGTCCGTCGGTCCCGAGGTACGTGAGTTCGCCATCGGCGACCGGGTGACCGCCCCCTTCGTGAACGCCTGCGGACGCTGCGCCACCTGTGCGGCAGGCCAAGGCCAGGTATGCCCGAACCAGACCCAGCCCGGATTCACCCATCCCGGCTCGCATGCCGAGCTGGTCGCCGTCCGAGCCGCCGACATCAACCTGGTACGCCTTCCCAACTCGATCGATGCGGTCACCGCCGCGGCGCTGGGCTGCCGCTTCGCCACGGCCTTTCACGCTCTGACCGCACAAAGCCAACCGCAGCCCGGGGAATGGGTGGCGGTGTTCGGCTGCGGCGGCGTGGGCCTGTCTGCGGTTCTGATCGCCACCGCCCTCGGCGCCCGCGTGGTCGGCGTCGATCCGTCCCCGGCGGCCTGCCAGCGGGCCTCCGAACTGGGCGCAGCGGCGGTCTTCACCCAGTTCGACAGCGCCGCGATCGCGGACCTCACCGGCGGCGGTGTTGCGGTGAGCCTGGATGCTGTCGGCAGCGCTGCCACCGCGGCAGCCTCAGTGCGTGCGCTGCGACGGCGAGGACGGCACGTGCAGGTCGGCCTGATGCTGGATGCGGCTGCTCACGCCGCGCTGCCCTGGAGCGAGCTGGTGGCCAAGGAGCTCGAGGTGGTCGGCAGCCATGGCATGGCTGCCAGTGACTACCCCCGATTGCTGGCGATGATCGCGTCCGGCCATCTGGAGGTGTCCCGGCTCCTGGGTCGGGTGGTGGCTTTCGAGCAACTGCCCGTCGAACTGGCGGCGATGGACAATCTGGTCGCTCAGAGCGCCGGCATCGTGGTGGCCCGGGTCGGCGGCAACGAATCGGGTTCGTTGCCTCAGGACGGCGGCGAAGGCGACGCCTGACTCCCCGCTAAGCTACCCGCGTCAGCCACACTCTTGAGGGACCATGAATCTCGACTTCACTGCTTGGACACCTCACCCGCAGCGCGACGCGCTCCTGGCCGAGATCCATGCCCGCCCGTTCCGGGCGATCAACACCCCAGCCCGCTTCATTCGCTTCGCCTTTCTGACCACCGCCGAAGGCACGACGGCAGCCCGTAACCGGGTCGCCGAGCTGTGTGTGGCCGCCGGCGAACAACCGCCGGGGGCGATGACCAAGCATCACCGCGCAACTTTGCCGGGGGTGGAAGGTCTGCCGTTGGAAATGACCTACGAGCAGCACGGCGAGTTCATCACCTTCGACTTCGCCTTCGAGGGTCTCGCCGAGCCCTTCTCGCCGGCAGCGGGTCAGATCGCCCACCTGCTGCCCGATATCGGCGAGCCGGGGCAGCACATCGTTTCGGTGGATCTCAGCCTGGTGCCTGCCGGCACCGACTTCACCCAGCCTTTCGACCCGACCAGCCTCGCTGCGTCCAGTGTGCGTCATGGCGCCGGGGTCATCGCCTCGGATTTTCGAACTGACAGCGCTGGATTCGTCCGGTGGCTCGTGGTCAACGATGCGCTGGACGACAATGCCGCCGGCGCCCTGTGCCAACGCGTCATCGAGATCGAGACCTACCGCACGCTCGCCTTGCTGGGCCTCCCGGAGGCAACCCGGCTGGGTCCGCCCACCGCACACATCGAGCACGAACTCGCCGAGATCTCCACAGCCATGTCCCAGTCCGAGGGCACCTCCGACGACACCGCCTTCCTGATGCGGCTGACCCAACTTGCCTCGGACCTCGAGGCCGACGTGGCCGCCTCGTCGTACCGTTTCGCGGCCACCCGTGCCTACGACGGCATCGTGGCCGAACGGTTGCGCGCCGTCGGGGAAGAAAGCGTGGGGAACTACCCGACGATCACCAGTTTCCTCACCCGACGCAGCGCACCCGCTATGCGAACCTGTCGTGCGATGGAAGCACGTCAGGGCGATCTGTCCAAGAAGCTGGCCCGCAGCGCCAATCTGCTGCGCACCCGGGTGGACGTCGTGATCGAGCATCAGAACTCCGAACTGCTCTCGGCGATGAACAAACGCTCCTCCACCCAGCTGCGGCTGCAACAGACGGTTGAGGGGCTGTCGGTGGCCGCGATCAGCTACTACGTGGTCAGCCTGCTCACCTACGGCTACAAGGCGATGGAGGACGCCGGCTGGCCGGTCGACCCGACTCTGGCCACCGGAATCAGCGTCCCCGTCGTGCTCCTCGCGATCTGGTATTTGGTGCGGCGCATTCGCAACCGTCACTCCGAGGACTGACCGCAGCGCTCGGCACCGGCGACGGGGCGGCCACCGACTTGCCGGTCACCAGCCGAAGGCGCGAGCCAGCCGGGCGAGCCCTTCGGCAATCACCTCAGGGGTGTTGGTGACGTAAGACAGTCGCATCGTCGAGTGATCGGGTTCCGCGGCGTAGAAAGGCCAGCCGGGCACATAGGCGACCCCCGCTGCCAGGGCCCGTGGCAGGGCCTCGGCGGTGTCCACCGCCCCGCCCAGCCGAACCCACAAGAACATGCCGCCCTCAGGACGATTCACCTCGGCACCGGCGGGCAGCACGGCGCGCAATCCATCGACCATGGCGTCGCGGCGGACGCGGTAGGCACTGGTCACGCGGGCGATGTGAGCATCCAAGTCGCAGTTAGCCAGATAGTGAGCGACCGCCAGCTGGTCGGTGACCGCCGACTGCAGACCGACGGCCTGCTTGCCGATCTCCAGAGCGCGCAGAATGTCGCCTTCGGCACGTAGCCAGCCGATCCGCACGCCGGGCGCCATGATCTTCGATGCCGAGTTCTGCAGCACGGTCTGCGCGGCCATCCCCGGCAGCGAGGCGATCGGCGGCACCGGTTCGCCGTCGAAGCGCAGCGCCCCGTACGGGTCATCCTCCAACAGCGGGGTGCGGGTGCGCAGCAGGATGTCTGCCACCTGCTCGCGCCGGGACGCTGGCATGGTGCGTCCGGTGGGGTTCTGGAAGTTGGGCACCAGGTAGACGAACTTGGGTGCGTGCTCGGCGATCGCCGCGGCCAACGCCTCAGGCAGCACGCCGTGATCGTCGCTCGGCACCGACACCAGCCGGGCACCGGCCAAGCTGAAGGCCTGAACCGCGGCCAGATAGGTGGGCTGTTCGACCAGCACCACATCACCGGGATCGACCAGCGCCATCCCGGCCAGGAACAGCCCCTCCTGGGACCCGGAGGTGACCTGAATCTGATCGGCAGTGGTGGGCACTTGCCGGCTCATCCGCGCCGCGAGCAGTTCGCGCAGCTCCGGTTCGCCCTGCGTAGTGGCATATTGCAGCGCGCGGGCCGCCTGCCGGCTCAGCACAGCGTCGAAGGCTGCGGCGAAATCCGCGGCCTCGAACAGTTCGGCGTCGGGAATGCCCCCGGCGAAGGAGATGATGTCTTCCCGCCCCACCACGGCGAGAATGTCGCGTACCGGCGAGGACTTGACGTCGACGAAGCGGTTGGCGAGGCGGAAAGACGAGGTATTCATCCCCGGATGGTTTCACGCCGGCGACGGAGCCGCCGCCGGCGATCACATCCCGGCACCGCAGGCGGTCAGCCGATGTGGCCGGGGGCGTTGGCGAGCACCCGGGTCACGAAGGCGGCGTACTCGCTGGTCCACTGGGTCAGGAATTCCTTGCTGGACTCGTCATGCACGGTGCCGTCTTCGCCGTAGACCTCAGGATCGAAGGTGATGTACGCCTCGGGGGCCGACATCTGCGGGGCATCCAGGAAGGCCAACACCGGACGCAGCGAGTTCTGCGCCACTGCGGTTCCGATCTTGCCGATCGAGGCACCGATGATGCCGGTGGGCTTGCGGGTGAAGGAGTTCTGACCCCAGGGACGCGAGCCCCAGTCCAGCGCATTCTTCAGCGGGCCTGGCACGGACCGGTTGTACTCCGGGGTCACGATCAGCAGCGCGTCGGACGACTCGATGGACTGCTTGAGACCAACGACGGCCTCGGGCAGGTTCGCGTCCAGATCGCTGTTGTACAGCGGCAACTCGCCGATGCCGATTTCGACGAACTCCAGCTCGGGGGGAGCCAGCTTGGTGATGGCCTTGGACAGGCGGCGGTTGATCGACGTGCTCGAAAGACTGCCGATGATCAGGCCAACGCGGTAAGACATGAGAATCCTCTCGGGTAAGTAACTATGTAGTTAAAGGTTTAACTACTTCCGAGTATTCCCGATCCGACGAAGTTTCTTGGCTCCGGCTGAACCCAGCCGCTGCGGCGAGACCCGAGTTGCACTCATCAGGCCCAGCGACTTCCTACGGGGCCAACCGCTCCTTGTGCCACCGACCGTCGACCAGCCGGAACCGCACGCGATCATGCAGTCGGCTCTTGCGGCCCTGCCAGAACTCCCAGGTATCGGGGATGACGCGGTACCCGCCCCAATGCTCTGGGCGCGGCGGATGCAGTCCGTAGGTGGCCGAGGCCTTGGCGGCGTTGGCCAACAGCACACCGCGGTTGGCGATCACCTCGCTCTGCGGCGAAGCCCAGGCCCCGATGCGCGAATCCACCGGGCGCTTGGCGAAGTAGGCATCCGATTCCTCCGCCGAAGTGCGCTCCACCCGTCCCTCGATGCGCACCACCCGCTGCAGTTCCACCCAATGGAACTGCAGCGCGGCATAGGGGTTGGTCTCCAGATCTCGAGCCTTGCGACTGCGGTAGTTGGTGTAGAACACCACACCGTCGGCATCGAAACTCTTCACCAGCACCACCCGGGTGGACGGACGCCCGTCGGCACCGACGGTGGCCACCGTCATGGCATTCGGTTCGGGGACCTTCGCCTTCAGCGCGATCTCAAACCACTTCTCGAACAGGGCCAACGGTTCGTTGCCCGCATTCTGCTCATCCAAAGCGTCGCGTTCATAGCTGGTGCGCATGTCCTCAAGATCCACGACACCAGCCTAGGCCCCGCCACGGAGGTGACCCGGCCCGGCCCGACTCGCCCGGCGCTCCCGTGCACTCAGTGCGGCTCGCCACGCAGCGCAACCGCCGGCGGCCGATCGCCACGAATCGAAGCCACCATGTCGACCACCTGTCGCGTCGCGGCGACATCATGGGCTCGAAACACCGTCGTGCCCAGCCACGCAGCCACCGCGGTGGCTGCCAGAGTGCCGTTCAAACGCTCATCCACCGGCAGGTTCAGCGTCTCGCCGATGAAGTCCTTACGACTGAGCGCCTGCAGCACCGGGTAGCCGAGCGCGGCCACCGCGGATGTGGCCCGCAGCACCCGCAACGAATGCCGGGTCGTCTTGCCGAAATCGAGGGTGGGATCGACCAGCACTCCTTCGGGCCGCACCCCGGCGGCCACCGCACGGGCAGCACCATCGGCGAGAGTGTCCACTACCGAGCGCACTACTGCATCGGGATCATCGCCATAGCTGATCGCCACCGGATCGGTGCGCGGTGGTAGCCCGCCGGTGTGGGTCACCACATAGCCGGCGCCGATCTCGGCAGCCACCGCCACCAGCTCCGGATCGGCACCGGCCCAGGTGTCGTTGATCAGATCGACGCCGGCCTCAGCACAGGCGACCGCCACCGGAGCCCGCCAGGTGTCCACGCTCAGCACCAACTCGGGGAAGCGACCCCGCAATTCCAACAGAAAAGGCAGCACCCGTTCGATCTCGGCCGCGACGCTCACCTCGCCACCCTCTTGGCCGGCGCGCACCCCACCGACGTCGATCAGATCCGCACCCTCGGCAAGCATCCGCTCAGCCGCTGCCACTCCGGACGCCAGGTCGTAGCGGGCTGCGGCGTAGAACGAATCCGGGGTGCGATTGATGATTCCCATCACCGCAGGAGCCGATGCATCGAACCGACGCCCTCTCACCACGAAGGGCGGCGTTGCCGCCGGAGCCGGATTCGTCATGGCTCCACTGTGTCATCCCGGTCTCGCATCTGCTCACCCGACGGGCGGTGCGTCGGAATCGATCAGCCGCCCGGTCGCGCCGAAACCCCGCTCGCCAACTTCTCGGCGCCGACCAGGAGTGCTCGCTACCATGAAGCCACGTGCCGACGCTTCATCGACGAAGCTCGTCGCCCCACCTGCAAAGGACGTGCACCATGGACTACGACTACTCCTCCTCTGCTGCGATGGACCCCGTCGCAACGATTCTGCTCAGCATCATCTATCTGGCGCTCCTCGTCGCGATGATCGCGGCGATGTGGGTGATCTTCGAGAAGGCCGGTGAGCACGGCTGGGCGGCGATCGTGCCGCTCTACAACGGCTACGTGCTGTTCAAAGTCGCCGGCTACAGCGGCTGGATGTTCCTGCTGATGTTCATTCCCGTCATCAACTTCGTGGTGGGGATCATGATGGCTCTGGAACTGGGCCGCAGATTCGGAAAGAGCGGCGTGTGGTCGTTCTTCCTGCTGTTCGTGCTCTCGGTCATCGGCTATCTGATGCTGGCCTTCGGCGACAACACCTACCAGAAGCGTTCGGCTGCGGTCGGCGCCTGAGCACTCGCCACGATCAGCACAGCGCCGCCGTCGGGTTCATTCCGACGGCGGCGCTGTCGCGTTTCCGACTGCTGGTTTCAGCCGATCTCCACCAGCAGGTCGCCGCCTTCGACCGCTTGGGCATGACCGATCACACACCGGGTGACCGTGCCGGCCACCGGGGTGGTGATGGCCGCCTCCATCTTCATGGCCTCGATGGTGGCCACCTGCTCACCGGCCGCCACCTCCTGACCGGCTTCGACCACCAAAGTCACCACGCCGGCGAAGGGTGCCGGGATCTGGCCGGGGATCTCAGGATTGGCCCGCTCGGCAATGGCCTCGTTCGAGGTCACCGACTCATCACGGATCGTCATCACCCGCAACTGGCCGTTCACCGCGCCAACGACCTGCCGCATGCCGCGATCATCGGCGTCGCCGATGGCGGAGATCTTCAGCAACACCTTGCGGCCTCGCTTGAGGGTGACCTCGACCTCGTCGCCCTGGGTGAGTCCGTGGAGGAACTCCCTGGTGGGCAGCACCGTCAACTCCGAATAGTCGGCAACCGCAGTCTCGTAATCCTTGGTGGGACCCGGGAACAGCAGCCGATTCAACGTGCTGCGCGGCTCGGCCACCAACGCCTCGGCCTCGGCTTCGGTCAACTCGGTGATCACGGGCTTGGTGGTGCGTCCGGCGAGAGCCTTGGTACGGAACGGCTCCGGCCAGCCACCGGGCGGGTCGCCCAGATCGCCATTCAGGAAGCCGATGACCGAATCAGGAATGTCGTACCTGTTGGGGTTCGCCTCGAAGTCGTCGGGGTCGGCATTGCGCCCGACCAAGGCCAGGGCCAGATCACCGACGACCTTCGACGACGGGGTCACCTTCACCAGATTGCCCAGAATCCGGTTGGCGGCGGCGTACATGTTCTCGATGTCCTCGAACCGGTTGCCCAGACCGAGCGCGATGGCCTGCTGACGCAGATTCGAGAGCTGACCGCCGGGAATCTCATGGTGGTAGACCCGCCCGGTCGGACCGGGCAGGCCGGACTCGAAAGCACCGTAGAGATTGCGCACCTGCTCGAAGTAGGGCTCCAACTCGGTGACTGCAGACAAGCTCAAGCCGGTGTCACGGTCGGTGCCTTCCAGGGCGGCCACCAGCGCCGACATGGATACCTGCGAGGTGGTGCCGGCCATGGAGGCGGCCGCCACATCAACCGCATCCACCCCGGCATCGACGGCGGCCAACAGCGTGGCGAGCTGCCCACCGGCGGTGTCGTGGGTGTGCAGATGCACCGGCAGATCGAAGTTCGCCCGCAGTGCGAGCACCAGCTTGGTCGCCGCCGGGGCCCGCAACAGCCCGGCCATGTCCTTGATCGCCAGAATGTGCGCCCCGGCCTTCACTAACTCCTCAGCCAGGTTGAGGTAGTAGTCCAAGGTGTACAGCTTCTCGCCGGGGGAGAGCATATTGCCGGTGTAACACAGCGCTGCCTCGGCCACCGCATGGTCGGTCTTCAGCACCGACTCGATAGCAGGACGCATCTGGTCCACACAGTTCAGCGAGTCGAAGATGCGAAACACGTCCAGCCCGGACTTGGCCGCCTCGGCCACGAAGGCGTCGGTCACCGCGAGTGGATACGGCGTGTAGCCCACCGTGTTGCGTCCGCGCAGCAGCATCTGCAGCGGCAGGTTGGGCATCGCCGCATGCAGCTTCTCCAACCGCTCCCAGGGGTCTTCCTTCAGGAACCGCAGCGCCACATCGTAGGTGGCCCCGCCCCAGGCTTCCACGCTGAACAGTTGCGGCAGCGTGCGGGCGATCACCGGGGCGGCTTCCAGCAGATCCCGGGTGCGCACCCGGGTAGCCAGTAGCGACTGGTGAGCGTCACGGAAGGTGGTGTCGGTGACGGCCACCTGCTTCTGAGCACGCAGCTCCGCGGCCCACTGTGTCGGGCCCACCTCCAAGAGTCGTTGCCGCGACCCGGCCGGCGGCTCGGCAGCGAGTTCCCCGGCGCTGAGCGCGGGGAGCTTCTCACAGGGGTCGAGGGAGATTCGGGCTGCCCCGTTGGGCTTGTTGACACTCACCCAGGCCAAGTAGTTCAGCAGCTTGGTGCCGCGATCGGCGGCGAAGGTGTGGTGCACCAGGTGGGGACGATCGTCGATGAAGGAGGTGTTGATCCGTCCGGCCAAGAAGTCCGGGTCGGAAAGCACCGCCTCCAAGAAACCGATGTTGGTGGAAATGCCACGTACCCGGAATTCGGTCAATGCCCGGTAGGCCCGGCGGGCCACCGAGGGCAGATCGTGGGCGCGGCAGGTGAGCTTGACCAGCATCGAGTCGAAGTGGGCTCCCACTTCGGCACCGGCGAAGACGACACCGCCGTCCAATCGGACGCCACCGCCACCGGGGGTGCGGTAGACCGAAATGGTGCCGGTGTCCGGGCGGAAGCCGTTCGCAGGATCCTCGGTGGTGACCCGGCACTGGAGGGCCGCGCCCCGGACCTGCACCGTGTCCTGGCTCAGTCCCAGCTCGGCGAGCGTCTCGCCGGAGGCGATGCGCATCTGGGAACTCACCAAGTCGACATCGGTGACCTCTTCGGTGACGGTGTGCTCCACCTGAATGCGCGGGTTCATCTCGATGAAGACGAAGCGACCATCCTCGCCAAGCAGGAACTCCACGGTGCCGGCGTTGCGATACCCGATGTGGCGTGCGAACCGCACCGCACCGGCGCAGATCTCGTCACGCAGGGCGGGGTCCAGATTGGGGGCCGGCGCGAGTTCGATCACCTTCTGGTGACGGCGCTGTACCGAGCAATCGCGCTCAAACAGGTGCATGACCTCGCCGGTGCCATCGGCCAGAATCTGTACCTCGATATGGCGCGGCCGAATGACGGCCTCCTCCAGGTACATCCGGGAGTCCCCGAAGGCCGAGGTCGCCTCCCGTTGGGCTTCGGCCAGCGCTGCGGGCAGCGCTTCGGCATCTTCGACCCTTCGCATGCCGCGTCCGCCGCCACCGGAGACCGCCTTCACGAACAGCGGGAATCCCACTTCAGCGGCGGCGGCGATCAGGGTGTCGGGGTCGTCACTGGGCTCAGAGCCACGCAGGGTGGGCAACCCGGCTTCGCGCGCGGCGGTGATAGCCCGAGCCTTGTTGCCGGTGAGTTCCAACACCTCATGGGCCGGACCGATGAAGGTGATGCCGGCTTTCTCACAGGCTGCGGCCAGGTCGGGGTTCTCCGAAAGGAAGCCGTAGCCGGGGTAGATGGCGTCGGCCCCGGCTTGTTTGGCCGCCGCAACGATTCCGTCCACATCCAGATAGGCGCGCACCGGGTGACCCGGCTCGCCGATCTGGTAGGACTCGTCGGCCTTCAGCCGAAACTCGGCGTGCCGATCTTCATGGGTGAACACGGCCACAGTGGCGATGCCCAGTTCTGTGGCGGCGCGGAACGCGCGTACGGCGATTTCGCCGCGGTTGGCCACCAAGACCTTGCTGAACATGACTCGTCTCCTTCACCGGGTTTCGCGAACTGTAAAGGCCCCAAGGGTACGGGGAAAAGGGCGAACAAATGACGATGGACGTCTGGCTGGCCTACAACCCGGCCAGGTTCGACCGAGGATCTGCTTTCGATGCCTCACCCCCCGAATTCTTGGCATCAGCACTCCACCGGGCCCCGCCGGCGCCTAGCCTGAAGGAAGATTCCCACCCGCAGCCGTGAGCGAGGCGCACCGATGAGCACGTTCCGAGAAAGGCCCAACTCCGCCCTCCTCGTCGTCGACGTCCAAAATGAGGTGCTGGCCGACGCCTGGCATCGCGACGAGGTGATCGCCACCATTGGTGAGGTCGTGGCCAAAGCTCGATTCGCCGAGGTGCCGGTGATCTGGGTCCAGGATGCGGCGGGGAACCGCGTCCCCGGCACCGAGCCGTGGCAGATCGTGGAAGCACTCGACCCTGCCGACAATGAAACCCGAATCGAGAAGCACTACGGGGATGCCTTCGAGGCCACGGAGCTGAGCGACGTTCTGGCCCGCGACGGCATCGGCCGCCTCGTCGTGGTCGGCGCCCAGACCGACGCCTGCATTCGTTCGACGCTGCACGGTGCCTTCGTACGGGGTTACGACACGGTGCTGGTCGCCGATGCCCACACCACTGAGGATCTGACCGAGTGGGGAGCACCGCCGCCCGAACAGGTGGTCGCGCACACCAACTTGTATTGGAGCGACCAGTCAGCACCCGGGCGTGAAGCCGACGTGGTAGCCAGCGACCAACTCTGGTCCGGCAGCCTCTGAGCAACTCCTGCCGAAGCTCGCCGCAGTGGAGCTGCGGCGCTCAGAGACCGGCACCGCCTGGCACCGAGAACTAGCCCAGACCGGGCCACTGCCCGGCGAACTGCGCTCCGTAGCACTGGCCCTGGTCGCGGCCGGCGGCCATGGTCGCGCCCACGCCACGACCGAGATCAGCCTCAACAGCCATCGCGATCCGACTGGCTCGATCGGGACGGATCAATCGCACGACGCTATCGGCATTGCGGAGTCCTTGGGCTTGTCGACGCCCACAGCCGGTAACGTCACCGACGCGCCCCACCGGTGCCAGCACGATGACCGAGGCGGCACCACTGGCCACATCAGCATTGAGCGGCGACCGCAGCGCACCGTCGAAATACCACTGGGAGTCGACGCGCACCGCCGGGTGGATTCCCGCCACCGCCCAACTCGCAGCGACTGCGGTGGCCACGTCCAGAGGTTCGCGGGCGGTGAAGTAGGCCGGACGCCCCGTCACCGCATTGGTGGCAACAACCACCAACGATTTCGGCCAAGGCACCCCGACCAAGTCGGCGGCCAACTGCTCGATCCGAACGGCCTGCCACAGCGGCGTCCAGTCCCGAATCGCGGTGCGCCCCAGTACTTGGACGGCGTGTTTGTGACTGGGTTGCAGCTGAACGACGGCCTGCCGCAGCGGCGCCGTCCACGGCGTGGGTCGCAGTGACGCCAGGGGTGCAGCCAGGCTTTCGGTAACCCGCTGCGGGTCGCGGCCACTGGTCAGCTGCGCAGCCACCAGCGCACCGCAGCCGGTGCCGATCACCCGATCCGCGTCCAGCTCCAGGCCCAGATCGGCCATCCCCGCGACCATCCCGGCCTGCCAGGCGGCGGCGGTGACGCCGCCGGCGCCGAGGACGAGTGCGGTGCGAACTGCCATGGCTTGATTCTGCTCTGTTGCGGAATGTCGTCAAACCGAGGGCTGGTCAAATCCGCGGCGGGTCTCCACACTGGGGTCAACGGTTTGCAGAGTTGTCGGGTTTTTCTGGTTCACGTCGCTTTCCCTACTGCGGAGGTCGAAGAATGCCTCAACGTCGGATGTTCCTGATCCTCGGATTGTTCGCTCTCCTGGCCGGCTGCAGCCCAGCGTCGCCGGCCACGACGCCCGCAGCCCCGTCGGCCAGCCCGTCGACGTCGGTCTCGACGTCGACCACCCCCAGCCCGGCGAAGCCAACGCCGACGACTCCGGTGCTGCCCGATGCCACCGGCGCGCTCGACGTGAGCGGCCATGAACTCAGTGCTTTCGCCAGCCCGAGTGGTGCCATCTGGTGCGCGGTGAGTACCAAGGGAGCCTGGTGTCACTTCCCCGCAGACTTCAAGGGAAAGATCCCGTCGTCGAAGAAGATCTGTCCTGAGGAGATGCTCGACGTGACCGGAATCGCGGTCACCGATACCGTCAGCTATTTCTGCAGCGGCGATCCGACGGCGTTCCCTTCCACGGAGAATGCCGGCGGTGACATCGATTGGTGGCAGGGAACCGGCTATCCGAAAGTGAAGTACAACGGCTTCACGGTGGTGACGCTGCCGTACGGCAAGAAGATGGCCGCAGGGAGCTTTGTGTGCCTCAGTGCCAAGAACGGCGTCACCTGCGCCAATACCGATGCCGGAATTGGCTTCCGGATGGCCCGAGCCGGAGTGACCACACTGCCCTGAGCCAGCGCCTCGGGCACTCGCTGCCGGACTCCTCGTCCCTCGGCTGTAACTCGGATCTCGCTATCGTGTCGCCATGACCGCGTCCGCGTCCGAGCACGTCACCCCGCTCTTGGACGCCTATCGCAAACATCCGGACCGGGCCGCTTTCGACGAATTGGTCACCCCTGATGGGGTTCGCCAGCAGGCCGCCGCACTGGCCGAGGCCGTGGAGGCGCTGGGACCCGCAGGTCTGCTGGTTGCCCGAGCCGAAGTCAGCCGCCAGGTGGCCGCCGACGGCATCAGCGCCGCCGACAGCGCGGCACGCCGACTTCCCTGGCTGGTCGATCCGCTACCGGTGCCGCTTCCCGGGGCGGAATGGTCGGCCCTGGAGGTTGCCCTCGACCAGCGGGCTCGTCTGCTCGACCTGGTGCTGGTCGATCTGTACTCCGAGCGTCGGCTGCTGCGGCGCGGCATCATCCCGCCCGGAGTCGTCCTCTCCCACCCGGATTTCGCCCGCGTCGCCACCGGCTGTTTTGGTGGTCGCGGGAGGCAACTGCGCCTGACCGCCACCGACCTGGGTCGCGGCCCTGACGGTAGCTGGCTGGCTATCTCCGATCGCACCCAGGCCCCGGCCGGAGCGGCCTACGCAATGGCGACTCGACGCATCGTCGCCAAAGCCTTGGCCGGCTTGCACCGCGATAGCGACCTGGCCCGGTTACGCAACTACTTCCTCACCGTGACCGGCTCGCTGCTGGCCGCCGCGCCTTCCGACACCGAGACTCCCCGAGTCGTCATCCACTCCCCGGGCGCGGACAGCCCCTACTCCTTTGATCAGGGCTTCCTGGCCACCTTGTTGGGCTTTCCGTTGGCCGAGGCAGATGATCTGGTGCTCAGCGGTGGTCGGGTGTGGCTGCGTGCCGGAGACGAACTCGAGCCCATCGACGTGATTCTGCGCCGAGTCGATGACGCCCTGGCTGATCCGCTGGAGTACCGCAGCGATTCCGAGGTCGGCCTTCCCGGTCTGGTCGAGGCCACCAGACGCGGCACCGTCACCGTCGCGAATCCCGTGGGATCGGCGATCCTCGACAACCCGGCGTTGGCGCCCCATCTGGCCGCCGTCTGCCGTGAGGTTCTCGGTGAGGAGCTGCACCTTGCGGCCCCGCAGACCTGGTGGGCCGGCGATCCCACGCAAGCGCAGCACCTACTGACGCACCTGCAACGCCTGGTGATCAAGCCGGTGGCGCGGGGTCGGGAGCCGGTTCGCTACGGCTGGCTGCTCAGCAGTGCTGAGCGCGATCAACTCGCCGCCCGAATCGGGTCCGAGCCCTGGGCGTGGTGCGGCCAAGAGCCGTTGGAACTGTCCACCGCCCCAGTCGTGACCAGTGCGGGTCTGGAGCCGCGGCGTTTCGTCCTACGAACCTTCGGAGTCGCCACCGACGACGGCTACCAGTTCCTCCCCGGCGGCCTGGGTCGGGTGGCGGGCAGCACCGCCGAATTCACAGTCTCCAGTGGCGCCGGGGCGCTGGCCAAGGACGTCTGGATTCCGGCTACGGCGCCGCGCAGTGCTTCGGTGATCGCCCGCCCACGGCTGTCGGTGGCCCGGCCCAGTGTCGTGACTCCTCGCGTGGCGGGCACCCTGATGACTATCGGACGCCTCGCCGAGCGGGCTGAGAGCACGGCCCGATTGATCAAGGTGGCCGACGACCTGACCGAGGATTTCGGTTCACATGCCGGTTCAGCCGGAGCTGAGGCCGTCCAGGCATTGCTGCGTGCGGTCACCGGCATCACCGGGGCGGTGCCACGACCCGAAGAGACAAACCTGGCCTACCTGGCTCGGATCACCGGCGATGCAAACGAGCCCGGTGGTGTTCATCATTCAGTGCGACGGTTGATCGCCGAGGCTCGCGAGGTGCGCGACATTCTCAGCGTCGACTCCTGGTCGGTATTCAATCGACTGGAGCGCACCCTGAGCACTGATCCGCTGCGCGGAGCCGGTCTTCAGCAGCAGTTGGCCGACGTATTGGAGTCCCTGCTGGCCTTCTCCGGAATCATGGCTCAGTCGATGGTGCGCGATTCGTCCTGGGGATTCCTGGAGGCCGGCGGACGGTTGGAGCGCGCCGCCCACACCGTCAAACTGTTGCGGTTCGCGCTGCTCTCCCAGGCCGAAGACCGGCTGCGGCCATCAGCGGAACTGGCCGCGGAGGCCGTGCTCCGTGCGGGGGAGAGCATCATCACTCACCGGCGGCGGGCGGCTTCAGGAACCGGTCCGGCCACGGTCACCGAGTCGGTACGCCAACTACTGATCCACGATCATGCCAATCCTCGCTCGGTGGCCAACCAGGTCGTGTCATTGTCCGAGGCGCTGCGATTGATCGGAGACGACCGACTGGCCGATCAGGCGGCGGCGGTTGCCGCCGAGGTGGATGCTTTCGCAGCGACCGGCATCGACGACGGCGCGGAGCAGCTGGCCGTGTTGAGCCAGGCCTTGGCCGGGTTGGCCGAGCGCATCGCGGTACGGCACTTCTCCCGTCAGACCACCCGGCGCGGTGTCGAGGCGACCGGTCTGGAGGCACGCTGATGAGCCCCGCACGCCGATATCGGATCCACCACGTCACCCGCTACAGCTACGACCAGCAGATGGAGGCGTGCTACAACCGCGCCGTGCTACGTCCGAGGGCGACGGCTCACCAGCAGGTGGTTTCCGCCACAGTCACGCTCAGCCCTGAGCCGGAGTTAGTCAGTGAGCATCTCGACTACTTCGGAAACCACTCCCTCTACCTGGAGACCCGCACCGCAGCCACCGAGCTTGAGGTCGTGGCAGAGCATGTGGTGGTGGTCGACCGACCACGGCCGGTCGCCGCCGACCTGAACTCCTGGACGGTGGCGCAGGCCGTCGCGTGGGCCCGCGAGCAGGCGGATCCCCTGGAGTTGGTCGATTTCGGCCTGCCTTCGCCGCTGGTGGAGATCACGGGGGAGGTTCGGCGGTTCGCGGGGACGGCCTTCGGTCCCGAGACCGCCTTAGGGGATGCCCTGACCGGGTTGCTCGCCACCATCGGCGCCGAATTGCGCTACGCCCAAGGCAGCACTTCGGTGAAGACGACCTTGTCGCAGTTGTTGGAGCTACGCCAAGGCGTATGCCAGGACTTCGCTCACCTGGCTGCCGGTTGCCTGCGCAGCGCCGGGCTACCGACCCGATACGTGAGCGGCTATCTGGAGACCATCCCCGCGCCCGGCGCGGTCAAGTTGCGCGGGGCTGATGCCACGCATGCGTGGGTTTCGGTGCTCACACCGCAGGGGTGGGTGGACCTGGACCCCACCAACGACCAGTTCGTCGGGTCGGCTCACATCGTCACCGCCTGGGGCCGCGACTTCTCCGATGTGTCACCGCTGCGCGGTGTGGTGCTCACCGAAGCCGCCGAATCGGCCTTGCATGTGGCTGTCGATGTCGAGTCCGAGGTGACTGACTAGTCGGCCAACAACTCCGCATAGTCGGGATGCTTGGCAAACCAGGCGACCACATAGCTGCAGGTGGGGCGCACCTTCCATTCCCCGGCGGTGCGAACATCAGCCATGGCGAAGCTGACCAGGGCGCCGGCGATTCCTCGACCCCCGAACTGCGGTGGCACGCCGGTGTGGTTGAAGTCGGCTACGGCACCGTCTAGTTCGTAGTCGGTTTCACCGGCCAGTTCGCCATCGATCCATGCCTCATAGCGGCCCAGTTCACGGTTGTGCACGAAGTCCATCATCAGGTCCTTCCCTCAGCAGGCAGGTTACCGGGCCGGCGGCGTTCGGCAACGATTCCGGTAGCTACTCTGGTCTGCGGAAAGGACCGAACCCGTGGTGAGATCGAGACTGCTGGCGGTGGCCGTCGGCCTCGCTTGCCTGACCGGGTGTGCGTCACAACCGCCATCAGGGGCGGTGTCGCCGCCGTCGCAGCCAACGGCGACGGCCAGTCCCACCCCGGTTCTGGTCAGCACCTCGGCCACCGCCGCAGCGCCGGTCCTGAGTGGCCGGGTGATCGTGATCGATGCCGGACATACCGGTGGCTGGACCTCATCATGGGGCTATCAGCAGGTACCGAACGGCACCGGTGGCACCAAGCCGTGCAACTCATCGGGAACGGCCACCCGATCCGGCTACGCCGAACACGCCTACAACTTCGACCAGGCTGCGGCGCTGGCGAAAGTGCTGCGGGCCCGTGGCGCAGTGGTGCTCCTGAATCGCACCAATGACACCACCGCAACCGATGATCTGTGTGTGAATCATCGCGCCGACAAGGCTAATCAGCGCCGCGCTGATCTCTTGATCTCACTGCACGCCGACGGCAACACCAGCACCGGGCATCGGGGTTTCCACATCATCATTTCCACAGCGATGCAGGGCGGGTCGAGGGTCATGGCGGAATCCAAGACCCTGGCGCGCGATCTTCGTCACAGTCTGGAATCCGAGATCGGGCTGCCGCGCTCGAATTACATCGGTGGCGGCACTGCCTTCAGCCCTCGCTCCGATATCGCCACCGTGAACTTCGCCCAACGCCCGGCAGTCATGCTGGAGATGGGCAACATGATGAACGCCGACGACGCGGCTTTGTTCAGCTCCCGGCGCTGGCGGGAGCAGGCAGCAGTGGCACTGGCCGACGGGATTCAGGCATTCCTGACCTGAGTCACCACCGGAGCAGTCAGGTCAGTCACTCAACCCGTCGATGGCCATGAACTTGGTGCCGCCGGTCAGCGAGCCCATCGCGGCGGCGAAGACGTCCTCGAGTTCCGAGCCATTGGCCGCACAGTAGTAGTTGTCGCCGTCGCTGTTCTCCGATGAGCAGTTCGTACTCGCGGTGGCGGCGACTCCATTCACCGGCGAAGCCACACTGGCCAGCACCGAGTTGGTTCGCGTTCCGTAGCTGCCGCAAGTGGCACTGCCGCTGGCGGCGGCGCCGTAGCCGATTGTGATGATCGTGACGTCTTGTCCCTTGATCTGGTCGGCGACCCTCTGGAAGTTCCGACAGGCGCGTTCGCCGTCCTGGCTGCCGATGTCATCGGAGTCGTCCAGCGACAGCTGCGGGTCGGAGTCACTGCTCACGTTGGTGAAGACCTCGGCCGGCGCCCCGTCGGTCTCAAAGATGATCACATTCCTCGCCGGTCCGTAGAGATTGACGCGATCAGTGGCCGCGTCCAGCGCGGCGACATTGTTGGGGTTTCGCAGGTCCTTACCCAGCAGATAGCGCCCGGCTCCCTTCAACGCAGCAGCGAGGTGGGTGTTGCCGTAGTAGCCGTCGGCCTGGGTGTACTGGGTGTAGTTGTAGCCGGTGCTGATGATGTTGGAGTAGTCGAGGTTGTGGACACTCTGGTAGAGGCTCGTCGCCGTGTTGAGCGTCTTGGTGCCGTCACTGGCCACATTGAGGTAGTTGTCAGAGAACTCCACGGGCACCCAGATGCCGTTGAACTCGTCCAGACGGGTCGAGACGGTCTGGGTAACCGGCTCGGTGACCCACTCACACTTGTACTTCCATCCCACCCAACTGCATTGACGATGTGTCTCATCGGTCGTGGTGGTCGTCGTCGTGTAGTTGAAGAGGGTGTCGTCCTTGGTTGGCGGCGTGGCCCGATCCCCGGTGGTCACGCGCGGAAGACTCTTGTGAATCGCGCCGAAAGCCACATACTGCTGCTTCGGGTTCATCAGCTTCAGCATGGATTCCAGGCCGCTCTTCAGGGCGTCCAAGTCCTTGTCGCCGTCGCCGTAGCGGGCAGCCGAGCTGTTGAACATGGACGGAGTGCGGTCCGCCATCACCACAATATTCATCGGGTTGGGGGGCGCTTCACCGCCACAACTTCCCAGGCAGGACAGTGTGGTCTGGGCGCCGGTGGTCCCAGACGGGATGTTGATCGCCGGCCCGAACATGAACTCCACCTGCTTGTCATAGGTGATGGTCATGGTGTTGCAGGTATCGCTGGCTTCGTCGCCACAGGGCACGGCGCAGGAGGTCTTACTACATTTGACTTTCGAAGCGTCGTAGCTGCCGGGGTCGCAGGTAGCCGGAATCTGATCGGGGTCCGGCTTGCCGCCGGCGATGCTGCTGTCAGCATTGGCGACCACGCAGTAGAAGGCGATATTGCCCGGGTAGCTGAGCGGTGTGGCGTCGGGAAAGTTCTTGGCGAAGTAGGCCTTTGCCAAGTTTGTGGCCTCCGAGACATCCGGCAGGGCAGAGGCACCCGCCTGGGCGGCGGCATCGATCGCGGCGCGCACCTGCTGGCGCTCGTAGAGAAGTTTGGAGATGTCGTAGCCCATGGCGCCGGCACCCATCAACATCAACATCGCGAACGCGACTATGACCGCGGTAGCACCGCGCTCGGTCCGCGCGAGGACCTTCTTCAGCCTGCCCCCCCGCTTACTCATGATGTGGTCTCAATCCTCATGTACGCCGACTTCGTGATGGTGGTCGTACCCGGCAGCCCTAAGACCGCCGGCGAGATCCAGTGGTAGACGTAGGTGACGGTGACGACGGCGGTGCCGCCGATCTCCCTGCTGGTGTCGAAGTCCGACGCACACGCTGCGCCACCGGCGGTTTGACAGGTCACTGCTATCGAAGGGGTCGAGCTTCCGCAGGATCCCGTGTCAGCGAAGTTGAGTAGCGACGACGAAGCCTTCAAAGCGGCCGCACACGCATCACCCGTCTTGGCTCCCAGGCTTGCGGCCCGCGCACCATCGCGCGCTGCGTTACCGGCAATCGCTTGAGCGTTTGTCGCCATGCCGAAGTCCACCATGCCTACAAGGAGCATGACGAGCACCGGAAGCACCAACGCAAACTCGACAGCGGCCGCACCGCGATCACGTCCCGGATGAATTAACTTGCGCACGCGTCCCCCTCGAGACTTCGATTATCGATGTCGCGTAAAAAGCATTTGAAGTGTAGGCGGCAATCTCCGCGGGTGTCAACGCAGATCCACCCGCCGAAATTGTCTTTGTATTTGCTTTGAGAGCGCCCCTACCTACCTTCGCTCTCACCGCCACACTAGGCCTAAGACCCCTAGTCAACCCCGAGTGCGAGCGGATATCCGCTCTGAGAGCGCAGGCCATGAATTGCACCTCGTCGCACATTTGTCACCCTTATGGGCGACATTCTGAATGTCGCTAATGCGCACCGACCGCACGCCGTCGAGCCGGCCATCGAAGCCCACCTTTGCGATTTGTCACCCATGCGAGGACTTACATTAGTCCCCCTTTTGGATGACACCCCGTTGCACTTCAACGGCGCCCATTCACGCCGACGCCCCGCCTGAATCCAGGTCAGCAGCAGCGAGGCTGCACCCGGGGCGGCGACCCAACGCCTGCAGCCCCGCACAACCCTCAACCTGTACTGGAATCAAAATGTCCCCTAAAGGGGGACAAATAGTCCAGGTTTTCAGTCACCCATTTGGGGACATTTTCGAAAATCTTTTGACAATCCGAGATTCTCCGGTGTAGACCTTCAACTGTCAGCTCCTGCCGATGGATGGCACGGCTGGAGCACCGCGGAAATCTATCCCACACCGAAAGGCAGTCCCATGAAGAACCTTCCCGCCAAGATCGTCGGCACCGTCATCAACACCCGTGAGCGCGGCGCCACCGCCGTTGAGTACGGCATCATGGTGGCACTGATCGCCGCTGTGATCATCACCGTAGTCACGCTGCTGGGCACCCAGATCCAGGCTCAGTTCCAGACGGTCCTCGACGGCATCAGCTGATCGAGAATCCCGATTCTGATGGCGAGCGCTCCGGATCCCCGTCCGGAGCGCTCTGCCTCATCAATCGTCCGAGTTCGACAATTCACGGCCGAATCGTCCTGAAAAAGACATAGGTCCCCCTTAAGAGTGACACTGATGGTTACTCGATTCACAAATAGAACCTGGCCGGACACCTTGCGCAAACCCTCCGACGAGGGATTGCCGGTCCGATTACGAACATTTCAAGCATTTCATGATTCGCTTCACTGGCGGTGTCGCGAATCGAGTGCGGGCCCCAACCCGTGCCCCACCCACTTGAGAACAGGCGGTCTCCCACAATGCAACGTCGTCTCATCGCAGCGATCCTCGCAGTAGTGCTTGCCGGCGTCGGCGCACTACTGCTCTTCAACTACGTCTCCAACGCCGATGCGCGCGCGATGGCCAACCAGGAGCCTGTCGAGGTTCTCGTGGTTACCACCACAGTGCCGGCGGACACCCTGGGTTCTGCCCTCGGTCCGTTCGTCACCACCAAGCAGATCCCGAAAGTGGCCCTAGCCCCGGGAGCTCTCACCTCCCTGGACACGGTTCAGAACCTCGCAACCATCGTCGAACTGCAACCCGGCGAGCAGCTGATGCAGAGCCGCTTTGGTGCGCCCGGCACCGGAGCCAACGGCGATATCAAGATTCCGGAAAACATGGAGGTCGTGACGATCTCGCTGGAAGATCAGCGCCTGGTCGGAACCCGGCTGATCGCAGGTTCGCGAGTCAGCGCCTATGCGACCTTCGATGACGCAACCAAGCGGATCTTCTCCGACGTCGTGGTCGTCAGTGCCAAGGAAGGCCTGGTGACGCTCGCGGCCAAGCCGTCCGACGTGGAGAATCTGGTCCTCAGCATGGAGCTCGGCAAGGTTTGGTTGGCCGAGTCGTCGGTCGCGCCGAGTTCGGTCACCCCGATCACCATCGAGAAATTGATGAAGTGATCACCATGGGAACCGCACTCATCGTTAGCCGCAACCCACGAGTCATCCAACTCGTTCAGCAATCCTGGGGGCCCGACGTACAGCCGGTCGCTCCCGATGTGTTCCCCCCGAACGTCCAGACCCTGCTGGCAGAAATGGGCGATGTCCCCATGCCTGCCGTGGTGGTGCTGGATCCCGCAGATCGCCTTCAGGATGCCCTCTACGTGGCGGCAGACCTGGATCAGAGCTTCGGCATCCCGGTCATCCTGGTGAGCGATCGCGCCGCCGAGATCGGCCTGGCGGCCATGCGCTCCGGCGTGCGGGACATCGTTCACCCCATGGCACCGTTGGAGGAGATGAAGCAGGCGTTGGACAGGGCCGCCAGCCATACCGCGTCTGAAAGCGCCCAGCCCGGATCGCCGGGCGCTGCTTCCCAACGGGGGAAGGTGGTCACGGTGGCCTCGCCGAAAGGCGGTGTGGGAAAGACCACCGTGTCCACCAACCTGGCAGTCGGACTGGCCATGCGCGAGCCGAACTCCACGGTCTTGGTCGACTTGGATATCCACTTCGGCGATGTCGGCAGCGCGCTCAACATCTCGCCGGAGTTCACCCTTCCCGACATGGTCCATGGCCCCAGCGCTATGGATTCGGTGGCCCTGAAGTCGCTGCTGACCCAGCATCAGACCGGCCTGCTCGTAGTTCCCGGTTCCGACTCCCCGGCCGCAGCGGACGCCGTGAGCCCGAAGGAGATCGGCAACCTGCTGAACATGCTGGCCGGCGAGTTCAAGTACGTGGTGGTCGACACCGCTCCGGGCTTGAGCGAACACACCCTCACTGTGCTGGACCAGACCGACATCCTGGTGCTGGTCACGAGCCTGGATGTGCCCGGAGTCCGCGGCCTGCACAAGGAACTGGACACCCTGCGCGACATCAGCATCGTGCTCGACTCCCGGTACGTCTTGATCAACTTCATGCACCCCAGCCGTGGTCTTTCGGTGGGCGATGTGGAGGCCAGCATCGGACGCAAGGTCGACTTCCAAGTACCTCAGTCCAATGCGGTGCCCATCTCCACCAATCAGGGTGTGCCACTCCTGCAGGCCGGCAGCAAGGATGTCGTAGCCAAGCAGTTGCGCAGTCTGGTCGAGACCGTCATCGACGGCGACAAGGCAGCAAAGGGCCGACGCTTCCTCGACTTCGCCAAGAAGGGGGATAAGAAATGAACCTCGCTGCTCGGGTCAATGCGATGAAAGGTGAGCGGGGTATCCCGCTCGAAGAAGGTGCGGCCACTGCATCGGCCGCGCCCACCCGGGCTTTGGTCGACGATTTCAGTGCCCCAGCGCCCTATCTGGAGTCCTCCAGCAACACTCCTGCAACCAACGACACCGTGAGCTGGGTTCCGGTCGGCCCCGACGATCCGATGGATCCCAGCCGCCTCGCCAGCCGCGCACCAACCCAACCAGTCGTCATGGAAACCCACGACGCGCTGGCCCGGCTCAAAGAGGAGTCGGTCGAGCAACTCTTCGAGCGCCTCGGAACCCGACTCAACGACCCCTCCCTGGACGAGACCGCACTGCGCACACTGGTGCAGCAGGAGCTGAACTCGATCATCGAGGGCGGTCGCCTGCCGCTGACTGCGCGGGAACGTCAACGCCTCATCCGCGAAGTCCACGACGATGTGTTGGGCCTGGGCCCGCTGGAGTCGCTGCTCTCAGACAAGAGCGTCACCGAGATCATGGTCAATGGCCCCGACAAGGTCTACGTCGAGCGATCGGGCAAGCTGACCCTGACCCCAGTCCGCTTCAAGGACGAGCCCCATCTGCGCCGAATCATCGAACGCATCGTCACCCGGGTAGGTCGCCGCATCGACGAATCCTCACCGCTGGTCGACGCCCGTCTGGAAGACGGCTCGCGCGTCAACGCAGTCATTCCGCCGCTGGCGGTCAGCGGCTCGACGCTCACCATTCGTAAGTTCTCCAAGGATGCCCTGAAGGTCCCCGACTTGATCAAGTTGCAGACCCTCAGCCCGGAAATGGCCGAGTTGCTGGAGGCCTGTGTGTTGGGCCGACTCAACATCATCGTTTCCGGCGGTACCGGTACCGGTAAGACCACCTTGCTGAATGTGCTCTCCGGCTTCATCCCTGACCGGGAGCGCATCGTCTCCATCGAGGACGCGGTGGAGTTGCAGTTGCAGCAGGACCACGTGGTGCGGCTGGAATCGCGCCCGCCGAACGTCGAGGGTCGCGGCGAAGTGACCATCCGCGATCTGGTGAAGAACTCGCTGCGTATGCGCCCCGACCGCATCATCGTCGGCGAGTGTCGTGGTGCCGAAGCTCTGGACATGCTCCAGGCCATGAACACCGGCCACGACGGCTCCTTGTCCACGATCCACGCCAACACCTCCCGCGACGCCGTGGCCCGTCTGGAGACTCTGGTGCTCATGGCTGGCATGGACCTGCCGCTGCGCGCCATTCGCGAACAGGTCGCCTCGGCCGTCGATGTGATCGTGCAGTTGACCCGACTTCGTGACGGCACACGTCGCGTCACCTCGCTGTCGGAGGTCGTGGGCATGGAGGGTCAGACCCTGACTATGCAGGAAATCTACGCTTTCGACTTCTCTGCCGGCGTCTCGCCCGAGGGCAAGTTCTTGGGACGGGTGCAACCGACCGGTCTTCGTCCGTTGTTCCTGCAGAAGTTCTCCGATCTGGGTATCACGCTCTCACCAGGCATCTTCGGGACCTCGGCCATGTGGGAGCAGCAGTGACTCCACAACTCATCGTCGCTTGGGCACTCATCGGCGTCGGCAGTGTGATCGTCCTGGTGCTGATGCTGCTGCCGTCTCACAAAGTGGCCTTGGAACGCCGCCGCTTCGGCGCCGCCGAGCACTCTCGCGGCCTGACCCGGATGGCCGATCGTGCCACCGCCACCGTGGAACACCTGCTCGCCGGGCGAGGCAATTCGTTCAACTCGATCCTTGAAGAGGCTGGCGTCCACACCCCGCTGAAGGACCTGGTCGTCATCGTCTTCGCAGTCTGCATGGCCTTCTTCGCACTGGGCTTGGTGCTGGGAAATCCCCTGCTCGGCTTCCTGCTGGCGCTGGGAACACCCATCGGTGCTCGGCTGTGGCTGTCGTTGCTGGCCGGACGGCGACGCAGCAAGTTCGAGTCGCAACTCGACGAAACCCTGCAGATGATGGCGGGGAGCCTGCGGGCCGGCTACAGCCTGCCGCAGGCGTTGTCCACCATCGGCCAGGAAGGCGCGGCGCCCACCTCCTTGGAGTTCGCCCGCGTCACGAACGAGGTTCGCGTGGGCCGCCCGCTGTCGGAGGCCCTCAGCGACGTCTGCGATCGCATGCGCAACGAGGACTTCTACTGGGTCACCCAGGCAATCAGCATCAACCGTGAAGTCGGCGGCAACCTCGCCGATGTGCTCGACGGAGTGAGCAAGACCATCCGTCAGCGCGCCGAATTGCGCGGGCAAGTGAAGTCGCTAGCCGCCGATGGTCAGCTCTCGGCCGTCATCCTGATGGCGCTGCCCTTCGTGGTAGCGATCTTCTTGATGATCGCGAGCCCGAAGTACATCGCCCAGATGATCAGTCCGATCGGCTTCGTCATGATCGCGGCGGGTGCGGTCATGATGATCATCGGTGGCATCTGGCTGTACAAGATCATCAACCTGAAGTTCTGAGGAGGGGCGCCATGCAACTGACACTGTGGCTCGGGCTACTTCTCGCCACGGCCGGAATGGGGCTGTTGTGGTGGATGGTGCTCGGCGGCGCCGGAACCCGGCGACAGGTTCTGGCGAATCTGCGTCGCGACGCACACCCGACCGACACGACCGTCCAAGCCGAACAAGCTCAATCCGAATTGGCGGAGGCGCTGCGGCGTCGAACCCCGCCGGGCGTGGTGAAGAACCTGACCAAGCTGTGGGCAGCTGCGGGACGCCCCGAGGCCTGGCCGGTGGATCGAGTGCTGTCGACCAAGCTGCTGCTGGGCGTGGCCGGCCTGCTGATCGCGCTGCTGTTGATCATTAACGGACGCGACATGCGCAGCGTCCTGTTCGGCGCGGCGATCGTCGGATCGCTGTTCTTCCTACCCGACCTGCTGCTGTACAACACCGGCACCAAGCGGAAGGAAGCGATCGCGCTGCAGTTGCCGGACACCTTGGATCAGATGAGCATCGCGGTGAACGCAGGCTTGGGCTTCGACGCCGCCATGAGCCGCGTCGCCCGCAACGGTCGCGGCGAACTGTCCAGCGAGTTGGTCCGCACCTTGCAGGACATTCAGGTCGGCATGCCTCGACGTGACGCCTACGACGATCTCGCAGAGCGCACCAAGGTTCCCAAGCTGGAACGCTTCGTGCGGGCCGTGGTGCAAGGTGAGGCCTATGGCATCGCACTGTCGGATGTCTTGCAGTCCCAAGCCGAGGAACTGCGCATGGAGCGCAAGCAGGACGCTGAGCGACGCGCCATGCAGATCCCGGTGAAGGTGATCTTCCCGCTGCTGCTGTTTATCATGCCTGCCATGTTCATTGTCGTGATCGGTCCGGGTGTGATCCAGATCATCAAGGCCTTCGGCGGCGGGTTCTGAGCACGGTGGACCCGATCGCAATCACGGTGGCAGCCGTGGTCGCGGGCGCCGCTGCGGCCGCACTCAACTCGGTAGTGCGCGCCCAGTTCGAGACCCCGAACCGGCTCTCGCGCAGCTGGCTCCAGGTTCCGATCGCCGTCGTGCTGGGCGGCTTGGCCGGCTGCGCTGCGTCGTGGGCCGAGCAGCTCACCTTCGTTGTGCTCGCCGTGGCCGCTTCGCTGCTCATTGTCATCGACCTCAGCGAGTTCCGACTACCCGATGTGATCGTGCTACCGCTGTACCCGGTGTTGGCGATCGGTCTGACCCTCGCAGCCTGGAGCGAGAACCGCTGGCCTGCGCTGTTGGGGGCAGCTATCGGTGCGGTCGCCATGTTCGTGCTGTTCTTCGTGATGGCCTATTTCGCCCCCGACTTGGGCTTCGGGGATGTGAAGCTCGCCGGAGTGGTTGGTGGATTCCTGGGGTGGTTCGGCTTGGCCGAAGCCGTGGCGGGATTCTTCTTCGCCTGGGTACTGATGGCGGTCGTCGGCATCGTGATGCTGACGCTGCGCCGAATCAACATCAAAGCGTCGCTACCGTTCGGTCCCTACCTGGTCCTCGGTGCGGTGATCGGTGTCTTCGTCGGCCCGACCATGCTTCCCACGCTGGCCTGAGTCGGCTGCTTCGCACCGGTTCGAGGCCGGCACCAACCGCAGGGCCTACTCCGACGACGGCTCGACTGCACTCTCCTGCTCGCGCACTACCAGCACATCGCAACGAGCATGTTCGACGACCTCGCCGGACACTGAGCCGAGCAGCAATCCGGCGAAACCCCCCAACCCGCGGCTGCCCACAACGACCAGGCGGGCGTCGTCTGAGGCCTTCACCAACTCGCGGCCTGCCGCGCCGTGGGGAACCACCAACTCCACGGCCACCTCAGGGTGTTCGGCCAGCAGTGGCGCCACCTGAGTGCGCAGCTGATCCATCACTTCGGCGGCGAAATCCTCGACCGGCGGCACGTAGCCCGGCTCCCACGTGCGCGGACGCGGCGCCGCGCTGATCGTCCACGCTCGAACCACGCGCACCGGTGCCCCAAGCTGGGCGGCCAACCACAGCCCCTTGCGCAGGGCATTCTTGGCGAACTCCGAATCGTCGTAGCCAATGACGATGGCACCGGTGTCATCCATGACCTGATGCTAGCTGTCACCGGCGCAGATGCGCAGCCCCCTGCCGATGCGGGAAGCTAGCATCAGAACCTGGAGGTAGAGGCATGACCGACCCGCAGCAGAGCGCGGCCCAACAGCAATCCATCGCCCGTATCGAGACCTACGCGGCCCACAACTACCACCCGCTTCCGGTGGCCATCGCCAGCGGTTCGGGAGCCTGGCTGACCGATGTGGACGGCAACCGCTATCTGGATTTCCTCTCCGCCTACTCGGCGGTGAATTTCGGGCATTCCAATCCACACCTGATCCAGGTGGCCACCGAACAGCTGAGTCGGTTGGCGATCACCTCCCGTGCGGTCTACGCCGACAACTTGGGGCCCTTCTTGGAAGCCCTGACGACGTTGTGTGGCAAGCAGATGGCGCTGCCGATGAATACCGGCGTGGAAGCGGTGGAGTCGGCGCTGAAGATCGCCCGCAAGTGGGGCTATCAGGTCAAAGGCGTTCCCGAAGGCGCGGCCACCATCATCGTGATGGACGGGAACTTCCACGGCCGCACCATCAGCGTGGTCTCGTTCAGCAGCGACACCGTTGCCACCACCGAGTTCGGCCCGTTCACCCCGGGCTTCGTCTCGGTGCCTTTCGGTGATCTGGACGCTTTGGCCGCAGCCATTGACGACACCACGGTGGCGATTCTGGTCGAGCCGATCCAAGGCGAGGCGGGAGTCATCACCCCGCCGCCGGGATATCTGAGCGGAGTGCGCGAGCTGGCCACTCGGCACCGGGTGCTGATGATCGCTGATGAGATCCAGTCCGGCCTGGGACGCACCGGTACCACCTTCTACTGCGAACAGGCCGGCGTCATCCCGGATCTCTACCTGCTGGGCAAGGCCCTCGGCGGTGCCATTCTGCCGATCTCTGCTGTGGTCGGTGATGCCGACGTCATGGGGGTGCTGCGTCCCGGCGAGCACGGATCGACCTTCGGCGGCAATCCATTGGCGGCCGCGGTGGGCCTGGCGGTCGTGGAGTTGCTGCAGACCGGCGAAATGCAGGCCCGGTCCCGCGAACTCGGCACCCACCTGCACACCCGGTTGCAGAGCTTGCTCGGGCATGGTGTGACCCAGGTTCGCGGCGTCGGCCTGTGGGCCGGTGTCGATATCGATCCGGCGCTGGGCACCGGCCGCGATATCGGGGAGCGGCTGCTGGCCAAAGGCGTCATAGCCAAGGACACCCACGGGCAGACGCTCCGGTTGGCACCGCCGTTGGTTATCACCGCCGACGAACTCGATCTCGCCGTGGACGCCCTCACCGAGGCCTTGGCCGAGGCCGCGGCGCAGGGGTGAACTCACTGCTCATCCCCGGTCTCACCGTCGCGGTGGCGAGTCGGCACTCAGCGTGAACCCGTAGGGCAGTTCCAGACGGTGGCGGGCGAGCAGTGCCGCATCGGCCAGCAGCTCCCGGGTGGGGCCGTCGGCGACGATGACCCCATCGGCCAGAATCACCGATCGCGGGCACAGTTGCAGGGCGTAGGGCAGGTCATGGGTCACCATCAACATGGTGGTGTCCAGGGCGGTGAGCACCTCGGCAAGCTCACGGCGGGCCGCCGGGTCCAGATTCGAGGTGGGCTCATCCAGCACCAGCAGATCCGGACGCATCGCCAGCACGGTCGCCACAGCCACCCGTCGGCGCTGCCCGAAGGAAAGGTGATGGGGCACGCGGTCGGCCACCTCAGGTAGGCCCACCAAGGTCAGGGCCTCATCCACCCGCTGCTGGAGCTCCGCTCCGCGCATTCCCAGGTTCGCCGGCCCGAAGGCGACGTCCTGGGCCACGGTGGGCAAGAACAACTGGTCGTCGGGATCCTGAAAGACCAGTCCCACTCGCCGTCGGATTTCGGTCAGATTCGGCTGGGTTACCGGGAGCCCGGCGACACTCACCGACCCGGCGCCCGCGGTCAGAATGCCGTTCAGATGCAGAGCCAAGGTGGTCTTTCCGGCGCCGTTAGGGCCCAGCAGTGCCACGCGCTCACCGCGATCGATCCGCAGATTCACTCCGTACAAGGCCTGGCGCCCATCGGGATAGGCATAGGCGAGTCCCCGGACGGCCAGCAGCGCGGTCATGCCGACCACCATGCCACGACAGTGATGCCCAACGCCGCGGTCAGCACCACCGCCGCCGCAAGCCATTGCCGGGCGGTGGCCGGCGGCGCGGTCTGGACCGCTTCGGGCAGGGCACCGGCATAGCCACGCGACAGCATGGCCAGATGCACCCGCTCGCCCCGCTCATAGGCGCGGATGAAGCCGCTGCCGACGGCTCCGCTCAGCGAGCGCCAGGACCGCGGATCGCGGGCGCGGAAGCCTCGTGACGCCCGAGCGATCGTCATCTGTCGCCACTGCCCACGAATGACGTCCAGGTAGCGGACCATGAATCCCAATATCTCGGTCAAAGTCCCCGGCAGATGGAGGCGTTGCAGGCCGGCAACGAACTCGTGCGGCCGGGTGGTTGACGCCAGAATCAGCGCTGCGAACACACTCACCGTGCTCTTGGCCAGCAGCGTCGCGGCCCCCCACAGACCGGCAATCGACACCGTAACCCCGGCCACCGACGTGGTCGGGCCCGTGGCCAGAAAGGGCATCGCCAAGGCGAATGCCACGAAGGGCAACTCGATGGCCAGACCCCGGATCAATCGCAATGGCGGCAGGCCTGCGATCGCGACCACCACCGCGAGCACCGCCACCTGTCCGAGGTAGGGCCACAACAGGTGCGCTGGTGTGGCGACCACGCAGCAGACGAAGCCGACAAGTGCCATCACCTTCACCTGTGCCGGAAGCTGATGCAGCGGCCTTTCCCGGTCGGAACTCAGCTCTTGCTGGTCTTCGATCGACCCAACAGCCACATCAACCCCATGCCGATTGCGAGCACCAGGAGAGTACCGATGATGCCTGCCAGCCCCCCGGAAAGCCGGGCATCACTCAATCCGGCCACCTGATAGTCGATCAACGGGGAGTACAACGATGCCGCATGCTCGGTTGCCGCATCGATGAAACCCTTCTGCTCGGCGACCCATTCCAGCCCATCAGGGGAACTGGAGGCATAGAAGCTGACCACCCCGGACAGCAGCAGTGCCACTAGCAGGCCGATTGCCCACGCGTAACCGCTGCGCCAGCGGCTCACCGCCCTCGGAGTGGTCGGTGCGGTCGATGCAGCCGAGGAACTCATGCCGGCACTCCTTCTTTGATCGTGAGGTCGACGGGTTTCGCGATGCCGCGCGCACCGTAGACCAGATCCGGACGGACCGCCAAGACGGCGGCGAGAACGGCGGCGGTGATGAACGCCTCACCAATTCCGATCAAAATGTGAATGCCGCCCATCGCCAGCGCCACGGTGCCGGCCGGAATCGGAACCGTGCCACCGATGGCGAAGAGACCAGCGAAGGTCAAGGCGGCCACCGGCACCGAGACGAAACCGCCCACCGCCCCAGCGATCGGCACGGTGGCGAGCTTCTTGGGCAGTAACTTCATGGCGAGGGTGAAGATCCCCCAGCCGACCCAGACCCCGACCAGGGCCATCAAGGTGATGTTGGTGCCCAACGCGGTGATACCGCCATCGGCGAAGAGGAATGCCTGCACGATCAACACGACGGTGACGCACAGTGTGGCCGTCCAGGGCCCGACCAGAATCGCAGCCAATGCGCCTCCCAACAGATGACCGGAGGTGCCGGCCGCGACCGGGAAGTTCAACATCTGCGCGGCGAAGATGAACGCCGCGGTCAGGCCGGCCAGCGGGGCGGTGCGTTCGTCGAGTTCTCGACGAGCCCCCCGGACGGCGAGCCCGACGCCGGCAGCGGCCACCACCGCAGTGGCGGCGGAGGTCGGCAGATTCAAGAATCCATCTGGTACGTGCATCGCGGTCTCCCCTCGGCCTTTTCGGCGGCCCGCAGAGACTCTAATGCAACTATGTTGCAATAGGCGAGTGCTTGTGGTGATGTTCTTCGAAATTCGGTTCAGCAGCACAGTCGGCGCACAGCCCCGACAACGCGACATGAGTGGCATCAAGTTCGAAGCCGTGCAAGGCGCCCATCCGGTCGGCGACGCTCACCAGCAGATCGGCGGGCAGATCGATGATGCGTCCGCACTGCCGACATTGAGCGTGAAGGTGCGGACCGCGGGTGCCGGTGAGGTGATAAGCGGTGGCGCCATGTCCCAGGTGGACGTGCTGCACCACGCCGAGCTCGCTCAACGCAGCCAGCGCTCGATACACACTGGTGCGGTGCACCTGAGGTGCGATTTCGGCGACTGCCGTCGCGATCTCCTCAGTACTCAGATGGCCCGCCGTGGTGGCGAGTGCGGTGAGCACCGCCCGGCGCGGGGCACTCATGCGTTCGCCCTTGGCGCGCAGCTGAACGGCGACAGCGGCCAGCAGGGCCTGGGCATCAGGGTCAGGGCTGCCCGGTGAAGGTACCTCGGAGGTCACGATGCACAGCCTAATCGGGGGCCGCCACCAGCGCCTCCGCCATGGCTTCTTGTCCTCTCAAATTGCATGTTCAGCCAATACTGAATTTGGTTCCCCCCCTAGCCGTCCGGGCAAAAAGAATGCCCGGCTTACCCCTCCCGGTACGTACCTACGGCATGTAATGTGACCTGCACCATCGAGCAGGACGCCGCCGCGTCCGCCTGACAGATAGGGAGCATGGATGGCCAACGCAATCTTCAACCGCGATGAGGTGAGCCTCGAACTCCCCCAGGTACCTGCGACCCAGGGAAACGACGGCTACGACATCAGCAAACTGCTGTCCACCACCGGGGACACCACACTGGACATCGGCTTTGCGAATACCGCGTCCTGTCGCTCTGCGATCACCTTCATCGACGGGGACGCCGGCATTCTGCGCTACCGCGGGTACCCGATCGAGCAACTCGCCGAGCAGGCGACCTTCCTCGAGGTCTCCTATCTCGTTCTCTACGGCGAACTTCCGAATGCGGCACAGCTTGAGAAGTTCTCCACCGACATCGCGCGATTCCATCTGCTGGATGAGCGCCTCAAGCACATGTTCAGCTCGATGCCGCGCAAGTCGCACCCCATGCCGTTGCTGGCTGCCGGTCTGAACGCACTGTCGACCTTCGCGCAATCGAAGTACGCCGAGAAGGGCTTCGAGGCCGAGCGGGCCACTCACATGCTGATGGGTGCGGTGCCCACCCTCGCTGCGTACGGCTACAAGAACTCCGTGGGTGAACCGTTCCTCTACCCGGACATGTCGCATTCCTACATCGAGAACTTCCTGCGGATGTCCTTCGGGCTGCCCACCGAGCCCTACCCCTTCGACGACGCCACCACTCGGGCTCTGGATGTGCTGCTGATCCTGCATGCCGATCACGAGCAGAACTGCTCCACCTCGACGGTGCGCATGGTGGGCTCCTCCGGCGCCAACATCTACGTCTCGGTGGCAGCAGGGGTCAACGCCCTGTCCGGTCCGCTGCATGGCGGCGCCAACCAGGCGGTGTTGGAGATGCTCAAGGCGATCCGGGCCTCCGGTGAGGACGTCAAGGACTACATCGCCAAGGTCAAGGACAACAAGGCCTCCACCAAGCTGATGGGCTTCGGCCACCGGATCTACAAGAACTACGATCCGCGCGCCGCCATCGTCAAGAAGCATGCTGACGAGATCCTGAGCACCCTGGTCGGTCACGATCCGCTGCTCGACCTCGCCGTAGCCCTGGAAGAGGCCGCCTTGAGCGATCCGTACTTCCAGGAGCGCAAGCTGTACCCGAATGTGGACTTCTACACCGGTTTGATCTACCAGGCCATGGGCTTCCCGCAGAACATGTTCACGGTGCTGTTCGCACTGGGACGCCTGCCCGGCTGGATCGCTCACTACCTGGAGCAGACCACCGATCCGACCATGAAGATCAACCGCCCCCGCCAGGTGTACGTCGGCGAGGTCGAGCGCAACTACGTCCCCATGGACCAGCGCAACTGATTAGTCTCCACCACTGCGGCCCGGTCGTCCCACGATGACCGGGCCGCAGTGTTTTCATTGGCAGCACTACCGAATATGCCGAGCGCCCTTCCTTCAGAGAACACAATTCACTATCCTGAAGTGCATCAGTCTCACAGCGGCAACGATCACCGCTGATCCGCAGTGTCTCGTGGGGTCTCGATGCGGCCCCGCCCCATACCTCAATGTGTCCTGCCCCCAATGAGGAGAATCATCATGCGACCTACCTTCATAGCCGGTCTCATCGCGACCGGTCTCCTGGCTGGTTCCACCATCAGCCCCGCCCAGGCTCAGCCATTGACGACCTCAGCCGTCGCCCTCACTGAGCAAGCCGTCACCTTGATGAAGACCAAACGCGCCGACATCGACGGGGATGGCCGCAAAGACACCGTCCGGCTCTACAAGCTCAGCGCGTCGAAGTGGCGGGTCACCGTCGACACCGCCAAAGGCAAACACGCCAGCAAGCGCTTCACCTCGACCATCGCCCGTGACTGGGGAGTGAAGTCGCCCTGGGTCGGTCCGAATCGTATGGACGGCCGCGCCGGCGCCGAGCTTCCGTTCATGGTTCAAGGCGGCGACGGCGTGGTGTTCCGGGTCCTCACCTGGCGCAAAGGTCGACTGGTCAATGAGCCCAGGCTCGCCGGCAATGCGTGGTACGTCGGCGGCCCGCTGCCGGAGTTTCAGTCCTACCGCTTCTACACCTCTGCCTCGGTGCGCTACGCCGAAGTGGCCTGGCTCACCCCGGACGGTTGGGACTACAAGACCTGCAGCGCCGATGTGAAGCGCTACGCGTGGAAGTCGTCGAAGTGGGTCTTCGTTCGCCAGTACACCGTCTCGGCGGCCACCGGGGTGTGCCAGCGCTATCCCGGCCTGTGACCGTCGGTCAGGCCGCCCTCAACGTGTTGGTTCCGGCCCGGGCCAGCGCCCCGGTGGAATGCACCTTGATCTTTGCTCACACGGCGAGGGTGAAGCAATGCGAATCGGAGTGTATGTCGATGGCTACAACCTGTACTACGGTGGCCGCTCGATATGCGGACGGGGGACTCCCGGCTGGCGCTGGCTCGACATCCGATCGCTAGTAGGTAACGTCGTGCATACCCAGGGATCGTGGCCACAGTTCACAATCGACCGCATTGTCTACTGCACGGCTCGCGTCGACTCTGCGACTAACCCATCCGCCTACAGCGACCAAGACGTCTATCTGAAGGCTCTTCTCAACACGGGTTCGGTGGATTGGATCGAGTTTGGTCGATACGTCGCTCGAGTCAAGGCTGCCCTGCTTGCCACAAAGGACTCCACTACAGGCCTGCCAAGGATCGTTAGCTCGGACTGGCCAGTTGTCGTCCAAGACTCGACCGGTGTCCCCGTCCGGGACGCACGATTCATGGTGCAGCACCTACACCTGGAAGAGAAGGGAAGCGATGTCAATGTCGCCTCGCATCTGCTCTTGGATGTGCTCAGCAGTGCTGTCGAGGCGGCCATCGTGATCTCAAACGACAGCGACCTCGCCTTACCCATCCGGAAGGCTCGTGAGATCGTTCCTGTAGGGCTCATCAACCCCCAAAAGAGCCCCACTGCCGGAGCATTGAAAGGCAACCGCACCGATGGCGTCGGACGCCACTGGTGGTGGAGACTCAAAGAGCCCACCTACCGAGCGCATCAGCTTCCCGACCCTGCGGGTGGTCAGCATCGGCCCGCAGGTTGGTGATACCTCCTAGTCGAGCGCGTAAAGCAGGTATACACTTTTCACATACTCACCCGGCTCCTTGTGGGCCGGGTCTTTTCGTCTAGTGGTGTTGCCTCTGCAGCGGCACCAGGGTGGGTCGAGATACCTCGGCGAAGAAGTCATTGCCCTTGTCGTCGACCACGATGAAGGCGGGGAAGTCCTCGACCTCGATCTTCCAGATCGCTTCCATGCCGAGTTCGGGATATTCCAGCAGTTCGACCTTCTTGATGCAGTGCTGGGCCAAGACCGCAGCCGGACCACCGATCGATCCCAGGTAGAAACCACCATGCTTGGCGCACGCATCGGTCACCTGCTGGCTGCGGTTGCCCTTGGCGAGCATGATCATCGATCCACCAGCGGCCTGGAACTGGTCGACATAGGAGTCCATGCGGCCGGCGGTTGTCGGACCGAATGAGCCCGAGGCATAGCCCTCGGGAGTCTTGGCGGGTCCGGCGTAGTAGATCGGATGATCTTTCAGGTATTGCGGCATCTCTTCGCCGGCATCCAAGCGTTCCTTGATTTTGGCGTGAGCGATATCGCGTCCCACGATCACGGTGCCGGTCAACGCAAGACGGGTCTTCACCGGGTACTGGCTCAGCTCAGCCAGGATGTCGGCCATCGGACGACGCAGGTCGATCTTGATCGCGCCAGCGCCACCCTCAGCCGCCATCTCGGCTTTGTGCTGGGCGAGTTGTTCATCGGTCATCTCCGGCATGTACTGCGCCGGTTCGAACTCCAACTGCTCGATGAAGACACCCTCAGGGGTGATCTTGCCCAAGCACTGACGATCGGCCGAACACGACACCGCGATCGCCACCGGCAACGAGGCGCCGTGACGGGGCAGTCGGATCACCCGCACGTCATGGCAGAAATACTTGCCGCCGAACTGGGCACCGATCCCGAAGTTGCGAGTCAGTTCGAGGACCTGCTGCTCCAACTCCAGATCACGGAAGCCGTGAGCGCTGAGGGAACCGGTGGTCGGCAAGGTATCCAGGTACTTCGCTGAGGCGTACTTCGCGGTCTTCAAGGCGTACTCCGCCGAGGTTCCACCGATCACGATCGCCAGGTGGTACGGCGGGCAGGCGGCGGTGCCCAAGCTGCGAATCTTCGCGTCCAGGAAGGCCATCATCGAATCCGGGTTCAGCAGCGCTTTGGTTTCCTGGTACAGGTAGCTCTTATTCGCCGAGCCGCCGCCCTTGGCCATGAACAAGAATTTGTAGGTGTTCTCGTGCCCGCTCGCGGTGTCGGCGTACAGCTCGATCTGTGCGGGCAGGTTGTTGCCGGTGTTCTTTTCCTCCCACATAGTGAGCGGTGCGTTCATCGAGTACCGCAGGTTCAGCTTGGTGTAGGCGTCATACACACCCTTGCTGAGCGGGAGTTCGTCGGTGCCCTCGGTCAACACCTGCTGGCCACGCTTGCCCATGATGATCGCGGTGCCGGTGTCCTGGCACATCGGCAGCACACCGCCGGCGGAGATGTTGACGTTCTTCAACAGGTCCATGGCGACGAATTTGTCGTTGTCGCTGGCTTCGGGATCCTCCAAGATGGTCCGCAACTGCCGTAAATGCGCCGGACGCAGATAGTGGGCGATGTCGTGCATCGCGGTTTCGGCGAGCAATTCCAGCGCTTCTGGAGCCACTTTGAGGAAGCTCCGTCCGTCAGGCCCGGCGACGGTCTCCACCCCCTGCGTGGTCAGCAGGCGATACTCGGTGGTGTCCTCGCCGATGGGCAGCAGGTCTTCGTAGCGGAACTCGCTCATGTCACTCCTTCGCACAACCGCGCCCATCTTGGCACACCAGCCGAAGAACACCACGCGGCTACGCAGTGTGACCGAATCAGTTCACCCGTCCGCGAGTCGCGAACACCAGCAGCGGGGCCGCCAACGCAGTGCACAGACCGGACACGGCATAGGCCGTCATGACCCCGCTGCAACCGGACGGCGTTGGTAGCGGATTGCCCACCCAGCCCGATACCACCAGAACCGGCGCGCTGCATTGCATGAAGGAGGTGACTTCGACCGGGGTCAGCAGCATCCACAAACCCGCGAAGCTGGCGATCATCGCCAACCCACTGCCCGCGCGACGAAACGACCCGGGACGCTTATGCACCTCGTCGACGATGCCGACGATCATTCCCAGTGCAGCGCAGGCCAGAGCGAGCACCAGCACAACGAACACCCCGATCATTCCCAACCTCTCCAGCACGACACCGCACCCGACAGCCCCCCGGAAGTCATCATGACTTGGGGTGCTTGCGGTTGCCAAGGCAGTCTCGACCTCGACACGAGGCTGCCAACAACTGCCAATGCGGGCTGTGGTTGCATGCCGTAGCATGTGAAGCGCAATCCGCGCCCCTAGGTCCCGATAGGACGGGGACGGCAGTTTCTTACTGTCACGGACTGATTGGAGGCAGAGATGGCGCCGCCCGAATCGCGCTTTGAGCGTGATTCTGTATCGATGCCGCGTATCGGTTGCGATATCGCCGATGCCCAGAACATTTCGGATTCGGTAAACGCTTTTGGCGAACGCTACCTGGCCCGGATCTACACCGATGCCGAACGCGTCCAATGCGCTGAGGCGCCCGAGCGGCTCGCTGCCCGATTCGCGGCCAAAGAGGCAGTGCTCAAAGTACTCCGCGCACCGGCAGGTATCAGCTTCCGTGATGTTGAGATCATTGACGACGAGGATGGCGCACCCCACGTGACGCTGCATCGTCAAGCCCGAGAGGCGGCGCGCGCTCAGCAGCTGGGTCCGATTGCACTATCCATGAGCCACGAAGGGGGCCTGGCGCTCGCTACCGCGATCAGCCTGCCCACATCGGGATCGCGTCACAGTTGACACATTAGGAAAAAGGGGGAACTGGTGTCTGACCACACCTACGAGGATCGCTTGGCCATTCGCGAGGCGTTGCAACAATTCGGAAGACTCAATCGTCCCGTCGCTCAGCTGAGCGACGACTCGGACCTTTTCGCTGTGGGGTTCACCTCGCATGCCACGGTGAATGTCATGCTCGCCATCGAGGACGCTCTGGATATCGAGTTTCCCGACGAACTCCTCAATCGCTCCACCTTCGCATCGATCGATTCGTTGGCCGGCGCGGTTCAACTCTCACGGGGGCAATTGTGAACGGACGTTTCGCGGCTCGCGCAGCCGCCGTGGCAGCAGTCGCTGCAAAATACGCCGACGAAGTCGACTCCAATGCACGGCCTCCTCTGGAGGCCGCCGGTGCGTTGAAGGAACAGCGACTGCTGTCGGCGTCGGTGCCCACCCAATTCGGTGGTGAGGGTGCCACCATGCTCGAACTGAGCGAGATCGCCACCGAGATCGGCGCGGCGGACGCCAACGCAGGCATGGTCTTCGCGATGCACCACAGCCAAGCCCTGATCCTGTGGCGACACGGCAGTCGTCCCGGGGTACGGGCCACCATCCAGAAGGTGCTGGACCAGGAGTGGCTGCTGGGTTCGGCGACCACCGAACGCGGCATCGGTGGCGACGCCCGCCGGTCCAACTGCGCCTTGGAATACCCCGCGCAGGGCCGAGTGAAGGTCGTCAAGGACGCACCGGTGATCTCCTATGCCGAGGCCGCCGACGCGATTCTGGTGACTGGCCGTTCGAGCGCGGACGCACCGGCCTCCGACCAACGGATGCTGATCTGCCCCAAGGGCGAGTACGACTTGGAGAAGACCGGAGTGTGGCAAGCGCTTGGTCTGCGGGGCACCGCCAGCGACAGCTTCATCATCACGTGTGAGACCAGCGAGGACAATCTGCTGGACGACGACTACGGCACCATCTCCTCACACACTGCGCTACCGACGGCCCACCTGTTGTGGTCCTCGGTGTGGCTGGGTATCGCCGCCTCGGCCGCTGATCAGGCTCGCGCTGCGGTTCGCCGTCAGGCCCGCGCTGCGGTCGGATTCCCACCGCCGGGACAGTTGCGCCTCGCGGAGTTGTTGGTGGAGCTGCAGACCTTCGCCAATATGGTGCGTCATTCCTGCGAGCACTACGACCGCGTGGCCGACGACCCGGCCGTGCTGGGCTCGATCTCGTTCGCCTTGGAGATGAACTCGCTGAAGGTCAGTTCTGCGAACGCGGTCGTCAAACTGGTTCTGGATGCGTTGCGCATCGTCGGCATCGCTGGTTACCGCACCGATACGCCGCAGTCCCTGTCGCGGCAGGTGCGCGATGCCCTGGGGGCACCGATTCAGATCAACAATGATCGGCTGCTCACCAACAATGCACCGCTGTCGCTGATGGCGAAGGTCAATCTGTGACCGATCTCGAACAGCCCTGGCAAGCCCTGCGGGACCGGCTCATCGACGCCGGCCTGTTGGCGGAATTGGGTGAGCCGGGCATCGTCGCTCTCGGTGGTGATTTCAACCGAGTCTTCGATGCTTTGGACGCCCTGTACGTGCACACCTTCGCCGACCTGTCGGCCGAAGTGTGGAGGTTTCCGCCAGTGGAGCCCAAGGGGCTGTTCGAGAAGACCGACTATGTGGCCTCCTTCCCGCAACTGACCGGCGCACTGTCGGCCTTCACCGGCGACACCCGCGACCATGCGGAGCTGTTGCGGCTGCGCGCCACAGATCAGCAGTGGGAGGACATGCTCCATCCGGCCGGACTGATGATGAGTCCGGCTGCTTGCCATCCGCTGTACGAGGTGCTCGCGGGCACACTGCCGGCGTCCGGACGTACCTGTGAGGTGCTGGGGAGCTGTTTTCGGCACGAGCCGAGTCCGGACCCGATGCGCATGCAGACCTTCCGTATGCACGAGTTCGTCCATGCCGGTACTGCGGTATCGGCGTTGGCGCACCGCGACGAGACCGCTGCCCGCTTGGTGGCGATGCTGGAATCGCTGGGCCTGGAGATCATCTACGAGCCGGCCAACGACCCCTTCTTCGGTCGCGCCGGCAAAGTCATGGCGGCCAGCCAGCGGGAGGCCGCCTTGAAGTTCGAACTGCTGACCACGGTGTACGGCCCGGACCTGCCGGCGACGGCGATCGGTTCGGCCAACTATCACAACGACCACTTCGGTCAGGCCTTCGGCATTCGCAGCGCGGACGGCGAGATCGCTCACACCGCGTGCCTCGGCTTGGGTCTGGAGCGAACCGTGCTCGCGCTGCTCTCCCGCCATGGCATGTCGGTGGCCGACTGGCCGCAGTCGGTGCGATCGGTGCTGTGGCCATCGAATGAGTAACCACCACGGCTGGTTCGGCGACCCTGCGATCCTGGCCGCTGTCCAACTGCCACCCCGAGCATCGCTGGGGGTGGTGCTGTGCCCGCCGCTGGGCCAAGAGGGGGTGATCGCCTATCGCGGTCTGCGGCTGCTCGCCGATCAGCTCCAACAGCGCGACATCGCCTCGATTCGCTACGACCCGCCCGGACACGGCGATTCGGCGCCCAGCGATGATCCTGAGGCGTTTTTCGACGGCGCTCGCCGGGCGGCCGATCTGTTGCGATCGTGTGGCTGCAGCGAGATCTGCTTCGTCGGCCTGTCCTCGGCATCCCTGATCGCCAGCGAGGTCACCCAACCCGGCGACCTGCTGGTGCTGTGGAGCCCTCAGCCTTCAGGGCGGTCCTGGCTGCGCAAAGCACGGACGCTGGCGACTCTCGAACTAGGCACAGGGCGTATCAGTGACGGCATCGAATCCCTGATCGGCTTGGAGCTGACGTCCGCGGAAGCCGAACGCCTCGGTGCGGTCAAACTGCGCCTACCCGAAGGCGCGCCGGCATTGGTCGCGGTGCGCGCAGGTGAAGCGGCGCCCCCGGGACTGACCGAGGCCGAAGTGGTCGAGGTCCCCGGCACTGCGGAGTTCCTGGACACCCCGAGTATGACCTCGGTCTTGCCTGCCGAAGCCATCACGACGATCGCCGATTGGTTGGCCGACCATGTCAGCGGGAGCCTCACCGACCTTGTCGCACCGGCGCTGCGTCCGGAGTTGGAGCTGGAAAACGCTGTGGAGCGCGTTCGGTGGCTCGGTCCGAACGGGCTGTTCGCCATCGAATGCATGCCGAAGGACGCCGACGAGAACACCCCCCTGGTGTTGCTGCATTCCGGCGCGGCCGAGCATCGCATCGGCGCCGGTGACTATCAGGTACGGCTTGCGCGACTACTCGCCGAGGACGGCGCGGCGTCGGTTCGGGCCGATCGCCGCAGTGCCGGGGAGACCGGAACGGTACGCACCGACGAGCCATCGCTGTTTTATTCCGGGGAGTGGATGGCCGATCAGGATGCGATCATCGCTGCCCTCGGCGTCTCCGGCGAACGACTGGCGCTGACCGGGCTGTGTGCCGGCGGCTGGTTGGCGGGGCAGCGGACCGTGGTGGACCCGCGCCTGATCGTCGACATTCATCCCTTGGAATACCGCATCGATCCGGCACCGGCTGGCGAATACGTCGACGAGATCACCACTGAGGCGACGCAGCTGCCCGGCGAGGAGGCGCTGCGCCACTGGTATCGGCGCTTCGCTCCGGTGTGGCTGCGACAGCTCCGCGACCGGTGGAAGGGACGCGCCCCTGCGGGGCCCTTCCTGGTTTCGGCGACGAAGCGGGCCGGTCACACGGTGCTGATCTTCAGTGATCTGGAGAAGATGATCTTCGAGCGACGCGGCGGACCCCAGGCTGCGGCCCGATTGGACGGCATCGAATTGGTCGACGTGGGCAGCTCCGACCATGCCTTGTATGCCCGCCCCACCCGGGAGCGCATCATCGCTGAGGTGCGCGCCCAAGTGGCCAAGGCTTTCCAGCTCTGAGCTGTGCCGTAGCACCCCGCGCTAGGCGATGTCGACCAAGGATTGCCGAATCGCATTCGCCGAGGTGCGCAGCAGGCTGAGTTCGTGGGCGTCCATGGGGAACTCGAAGACCCGTTCAATGCCATTGGGACCTACCAGGCTGGGCACCGAAAGAGCCACCTCGGAGATTCCGCGGTAGTTGGTGAGCACGCTGGACAGCGGCCAGATCTTGCGTTGATCGTTCAGCATGGCTTCAACCAGACGTGCGCCGGCCAGCCCAATCGCGTAGTTCGTCGCCCCTTTGCCCTCAATGATCTCGTAGGCGGCGTGCACGGTGTCATGGGCGATATCGGCCAGCACCTCTTCGGTGAAGATGCGACGTCCGCTGAGGTCGGTCCAGTCCCGGATCGGCAACTGGGCGATCGTGGCGCTGGACCAGATCGGGAACTCGGTGTCGCCGTGTTCGCCGAACATGGCGGCATGCACGTTGCTCAGCGACACCCCGGCCCGCTGGGCGATGGCCCACCGCAGCCGTGAGGTATCCAGCAGGGTTCCGGTGGAGATGACCCGTCCGGCCGGCAGACCGCTGACGCGCTGGGCCACCACGGTGAGCACATCGCACGGGTTGGTGACCAGCACCACGACCGCGTTCGGGGCCTGCTCCAACAGCCGCGGCACGAGGTCCTTCATGATCTGGGCGTTCACGCCGGCCAGTTCCAGGCGCGTCTGGCCCGGGTGCTGGCGGGCACCCGCAGTGATGATGATCACCGAGGAGTTGGCCACCACCCGAATATCCGAGCCGCCGGTCACCACGGTTGACGGCGTGAACTGCGTGCCGTGGGCGAGGTCATGAACCTCGGCTTGCACCTTCTTGTCGTTGATGTCGTAGAGCGCAATCTGGCGGGCCGACCCTCGAATGAGGGCGGCATAGGCGATCGACGTTCCCACCGAGCCGGCTCCGACCACGGTGAGTTTCGAGTTGGCGAGGTTGTGATTCCCGCTCTTGTTGGCGTCCACGCACTCAGCCTAGTGAACCGAGGTGGGCCCGGCGCCGGACGAGCCCAAAGCAGGGCATGTTCTCAGTCCGACCAGGCGTCGCTGGTCGCTGCAACCCGGCCGGTTCCCGGCATTGCAGCAGCGGCTTGCGCTACGCGTCGGCCTCGGGGAACACCACCAAGGCCCGGACCAAGTGCTCCAGGCCTTCCTGCCAGGGGACCAGCGGGTAGGCGTCGCCGCCGAGGATTTCGTAAGACCGCATCCGGTCAAAGTACGCATCCATGGTGATGATGAGCTGATTCAATGGGATGCGCAGCGTGGCGTTCTGGCGCTGCAGCGCCGCTCCGATCTCCGCAGCCGCCAGGCTGGCGACGGCATAGGTCGCCTCCGCCAGGGCCGGGCGAAGCTCCGGGTTGCGGTGCGCGTAGAGCTGCAGCTCGGCCCTCACCACCACCCAGTTGCCATCCATCGCCGCACCGGCGGCGAGCACGGCGTTGATCCGGGACAGGATCGAGGACAAGGCATCCTCGTCAATCCGCTCCGCCGGGATCAATGACAGTGCCTGCTGGGTGATCTCGACGAGTTGCGCGCCGCGCTGGCGCACCAACTCGAGAACCAACTCATCCTTGGAATCGAAGTTGCTGTAGAACGCTCCGCGGGTGAAACCGGCACGCTCGCAGATCTCCTCGACGCTGGCGGCCTGCACACTGCGCTCGGCGAACAACTCCGTTGCGGCGGCCAGCAGGCGCTCCTTGGTGTGCTGCCGCCGCAGACTCACCGGTGTCGTCTCTGACATGTTCGCCGACCTTTCGTCCGCTATTGGATACAGCAGTGTATCGGATACAGTGTTGTATCGAACGTAGCGAAGTCAAGGAGTAGCGGTGTCGTCCTTTCTGTATCGCCTGGGCCGGGCAAGCTTTCGGCACCGCTTTCGAACCCTCGGCATCTGGATAGCGGTGCTGCTGGTCCTCGGTGGACTCGCGGCCGCCTTCCACGGCACCTTCAACGACGAGTTCAAAGTGCCCGGTGCGAGCTCGACCCGCGCATGGAACCAACTGAAAGTCACCTTCCCCGAGGCGGCCGACACCACTGCCACGGTGCTGGTGACAGCGCCCCCGGGCCAGAAGATGACCGACAGTGACGTCCGGGCGGCGCTCAAGACGTGGGACGAGCGCCTCACCGCACTGCCTTTCATCAACGGCACCGTCGGTCCGTACAGCGACCATGTCGATGGGCTCATCAGCACCGACGGTGAAACGGGCCGGGTCACGGTGCGACTGAAGACCGACGTCGGCTCCACCACCGACGCCATGAAGGAGGAGTTGACCACCACCGCCAAGTCCCTGGAGACAGATCTTCCCGGAAGCCAGGTGCTGGTTGGCGGCGACATCTTCGCCATGAGTTACCCCGCCTTGTCGGTCGTCGAAGCGCTCGGCGTCGTCGTGGCCTTGGTGGTGCTGATATTGACCCTGGGTTCGCTGCTCGCCGCAATGATGCCCTTGGGTACAGCGCTGGCCGGTGTCGCCTCTGGTGTTTTGTTGATCTATCTGACCGCTGGGGTCATTTCGGTGAACTCCACCACACTGATCCTGGCGATCATGCTCGGCTTGGCGGTGGGCATCGACTACGCCTTGTTCATCATCTCCCGGCACCGCGACCAGCTCGCCACAGGCATGGACATCGAGGAGTCCGCCGCCCGGTCGGTCGGCACCGCCGGAGGTGCGGTGGTCTTCGCCGGGACCACTGTGGTCATCGCGCTGGTGGGGCTCAGCTTCGCCGGCTTGCCGTTCCTGACGACCATGGGTGCCGCAGCCTCGGCCACCGTCGCCCTCGAGGTCGTGCTGGCGATCACCTTGCTACCCGCGTTCATGGGGTTCGCCGGGGAGCGGCTGCGTCCGCGTGAACGCGCGCTGGCCAAGGCCGCCAAGCGCGCCTCCGGCACGCATTTCCGACCGTCGGCGTGGTGGGTGAAGACCGTCACCAAGTGGCCGATCGTCACCATCGTGGTGGTGCTGGTCGGTATCGGGGCGCTCACCTACCCGATGACCAATCTGCAACTGGCGCTGCCCACTGCCGGACGCTCGCAGCCCGGCACTCAGGACCGGGCGACCTTCGATGCCATCACCGAGAAGTTCGGCGTCGGCGTCAATGGTCCGCTGGTAATGATCCTGCCGCTGGTGGAGTCCGACGATCCGATGGCGATCCTCGACGACCTGAAGGCCGATATCGAGGCGATGCCCGGTGTGGACATGGTCGCTGCAGCGGTCCCGAACGCCAATGTCGACACCGGCATGATTCAGATCATCCCCACCACGGCACCGGACGACCCCGCCACCGCCGAGTTGGTTCAGCAGCTCCGCGACCGCGCCGGCGAATGGCAGCAGGAGTACAACGTCACCACCGACATCACCGGTTTCACCGCCATCCAGATCGACGTGACCGAGCGGCTTCGCGAAGCCATGCTGCCCTTCGGCATTTTCGTCGTGGGGCTGTCGTTGATCCTGCTGATGATGGTCTTCCGTTCCATCTGGGTGCCGATCAAGGCCGCGCTCGGCTATCTGCTCAGCGTCGGCGGCGCCTTCGGAGCAACCACCTTGGTGTTCAATGACGGCTGGTTCAGCTCCGTGGTGAACCTGACCGAACCAGGTCCGGTGATCAGCTTCCTGCCGATCATTCTGATGGGCATTCTGTTCGGCCTGGCCATGGACTACGAGGTCTTCCTCGTCTCGCGGATGCGTGAGGAACATGTGCATGGCAACCCCAATTCGGTGGTGGACGGCTTCGTGCACTCGGCCAAGGTGGTGGCCGCCGCGGCTGTCATCATGTTCAGCGTCTTCGCCTTCTTCGTTCCTCACGGCGAAGGCACCATCAAGGCCATCGCCTTTGCCCTCGCGGTCGGTGTAGCGCTGGACGCCTTCGTGGTGCGCATGACGCTGGTGCCTGCGGTTATGACCATGCTCGGTGAACATGCCTGGTGGCTGCCCCGCTGGTTGGATCGCATCCTGCCTTCGTTCGATATCGAAGGGGAAGCCCTCACTCGCCAGCTGGAGTTGGCCGGTTGGCCCAGCGCCGACGATGACTCCGCGATCGTCGCCGAAGGCCTCGGCGCCAGGGTCGGGGATCGGGTGCTCTTCACCGACCTTGCCGTCCGCCTCGAGCGAGGCGGGTTGCTGGTGATCGAAGGCGAACATGCTCAGCGTCGCGCCCTGCTGCTTGCGCTGGCCGGACGCCTCAACCTCGCCGAAGGCACGCTGAAGACACTCGGACTAGTACTGCCCGAGGAGGCACCCGTACTGCGTAGCCAGGCACCGGTGCTCGATGCCAGCACACCGCACTTCGGCCGCATCCTGGCCAAACAACATGGCGGGATCGTGTTCGTGGACTCCGCCGATGAGCTGTCCGGCACCCAGGAGCGCTCCTTGAAACGCGCCATGAACGCCGCTCCCGACGGTGAACCGATCACCTGGGTGCTGTCGGTGTCCCCCGACTCTCCGATGCTCGCCCAACTCAGCGGCGGCCACACCATCTTGCGAATGCCTTCCCACTTCGCCCTGGAAGGAGCGAATCGATGAACCTCGAACGGGTGAACTCCACCCCGGCCCGTTGGTGGACGCTGCTGGGTCTGGTCCTGGTACCGCTGCTCATCGCCGGCGGGTTCTTGGTCGCCGGCCTCAACACCGACAATCGCCTTCACAACGTGCAGGCAGCCGTTGTGAACCTGGACGAGCCGGTCACCGTGCACGGCCAGTACGCGCCGATGGGTCGGCAGTTGACCGCCAATCTGGTCGACTCCCAGCGCGTGGAGAACCTCACCTGGGTGCTCGACAGTGAGGCGAATGCCCGCGCTGGCCTGAACACCGGCGCCTACGCAGCCATGGTCGTGATCCCGAAGAACTTCTCCGCGGCGGCCACCTCCTACGGCGGCGACGCCAAGGACGCCGAGCGCGCCACCATCGAGTTGAGCACCTCACCGGTCGCCGGAGTTGCCGATGCCACCTTGAGCAAGGCGGTGGCTATGGAGGCCGCCACGGCTTTGAACGAATCCCTCACCTCGACCTATTTGGACAACATCTATGTCGGCTTCAACGACATGGGAAAACAGTTCACGACCATGTCCGATGGCGCATCCCAGCTGTCGTCGGGCACCAGTGACCTGGCGGCGGGGATACAGCAGGCGGCCGACGGCAGCAGCAAGCTGGCCTCTGGAACGACCGCGCTGGCCGACGGACTGGGCCAGCTGAAGACGCAAACCGCCACCATGCCGTCTGCCACCACCAAACTCGCCGATGGCACCACGCAATACGTGGCCGGTGTCAACGCCTTGATCGACCAAACCATCGACGCCCTGCCTGCCCAGGTGCAGTTGGCCGACGGGGTCAAGCAACTCAGTGACGGCGCGTCCGGGTTGTCGACCGGGCTGGGCACCTACCAGGACTCGATGGAAGACCTCGGCAGCAATGCGACCGTCGTCGGACAGGCGACCGTCGCGGCCGAGGCCGCAGTTGCGCCGACACCGTGCCCCACGTTCAGCGCCGACCCGACCGTCCAGGCCACCGCCTGCGCCGCCTTCAAAGCAGGTCTCACCGCCGGCGCCGACGCTGGCGCCGCCGTCGGAGTCACCGTCGGGGGCAAGGCGGCTGCTGCTGGCTTGGACACTGCCGATCCGAGCACCGGGCAGAGCCTGATGACCGGCGCCGCCGGCCTGGCAAGCGGGCTGTCCACCCTGAGCAGCCAACTTCAAGCGAGCCTGCCCGATGTGGCTACCACGACAGCCCAGTTGAAGAAACTCAAGGCAGGAGGCAATCAGCTCGACGATGGTATTAGCCAGCTGGCCGACGGCATGCCGGCACTGGTTGACGGCATCGCCCAAAGCGCTGACGGCGCGGCGGAGCTGGCGACCGGCACGAGTGCGATGAGCACCGGCTTGGTGAGCGCGGCACGGGGTGCCGGAACGTTGTCATCCGGCATGGCCGACTTCGCCGCCGGCATCGCGAAGGGCCAGGACAAGATTCCCTCCTACACCACCAGCGATCGAGAGAACCTCGCCAGTGTGGTCTCCGCCCCGGTCTCCACCGATGGGCTCACCGGTTTGGCCAACCCGGACCTGGGTTGGGTCAGTCTGTTGCTGATCCTGGCGCTGTGGCTGGGCGCATTGGCGACCTACACCGTGGTGAAGGCGGTTGCGCGTGGCTTGCTGGGATCGGCCGATACCACGCCGAAGCTGATCGCCGAGGCACTGCTGCCAGGGGTCGCCTTGGTGTCGGTGCAGGCGGTACTGCTCGGTGGCCTCGCGGCCTGGGCGTGGGATCTGAACTGGCAGAAGACGCTCACGGTCTCGGTGGTCCTGCTGATCGCCGGGGTGACCTTCGCCGTGATCAATCACGCCCTCGTCACCTGGGCCGGCGGATTCGGCCGGTTGATCTCGGTGGTGTTCGCCGTGATCGCCACCGCAGCCACGCTGGCACCAGCAGCGCCAGGTGTGCTCGAAGCGCTGCGTCCGTTCTCGCCGCTGACACCGGCTTTGGACGCCGTGCGGGCGGTGCTCACCGAATCGGACGCGGCAGCGTCATCGACCTTCATCGTGATCGGCTGGCTACTGATCGGGTTGTTGGCCAGTGCGATCGGGATTGCTCGACAACGCACCACGAGCTTGGCCGCGATCATCGCGGTCTGAGTCGCAGTGGCCCAGCAGGTTCGGAGCCGACCCTAGCCGGCTTCGGCTTCGCGGGGAGCCTCCACCAACCGGGGTCGCGGAACCTGCACCTCAGGCTCGGTGACCACCGGCGCGACCGGTTCAGTGCGGGACTGCGCACCGCGTTCGGCTGCAGCGGTCCGAAGCGCGACCGCCCGATGGAAGTCAGCCTGGGTGGGCATGCCGTAGGCCCGAGCTGTGGTGTCGTGCATTTCGACCACGTAGCGGTGGATTCGCTCGGCGAACTGGTGCGCGATTTCGCCGGGCGCAGCGCGCAGTGGGCGTCCGAAAACGATGTGGACGTGGGGTCGACCCGGAACCGGCACGTTGGCACCATAGGGCATTGCGGCATAGGCGCCGACCAGTGCGATCGGCAGTATCGGCACATTGCGCGAGATGCTCAAGGCCGCCGCTCCGGGAGTGAACCGAGCCATGGCACCGGTCCGTGACCGGGTGCCTTCGGGGAAGATGAGCAGCGGCACGCCCTCGGTCAACAACTCACCGGCCAGGCTGCGTCGATGGCCGCGGCCTTGACGCTCTACGGGGAAGGAGTTGAAGAAGAGCGTTGTCGGAAGCGCTTTGTACCAGGATTGGAAGAAGTAGTCGGAGGCCGCACCGGCGGAGAGATTCTTCGACAGCCGTCGAGGCAGCCCACCGAAGATCAGCGGGGCGTCCACGTGACTGGAGTGGTTCGCCACGGCCACAAAGGGTGCCTTGACGGAATCAAGATTGCGTCGTCCGTGGATGTGGACGGTCAATGCCGACCACATGTACGGCTTCATGATCAGGTGCTGAGCAACGAGTCGAGCCGCGCCCGGCCCGGGCGAGGTGTACCTGTTGGTCTTGGGTTCGGACACCGGTCCCCTCCAATTAGCGAACCCAACGAGTGTCCCACTGATAGACGTTTCAGGCTAGGCGAGGGGAATCTCGTAGCGCGAAGTTCGCACGCCGATGTCGCACAGATGCCGTCGAATCACATCCCCACCAGGGCTCATGCTGTTCAGTCGCGACTCTGGGTCAGCGTGCTCGAAATCCAGCGAACGGTCGGCCGCGGCAGGATGCCCAGGCCCAAAGCGGCAAGTTTCCACCGCAACGTCGGCACTGAGAGCACCTTCCCGCCAGCGGTGTCGGCCAGTGCCTTCGTCGCGCAGGTGCGAGCGTCGACCCAAATCCAATTCGGAATCGAGCTCGTCGTCACCCCGGCGCGCTCATGGAACTCGGTGCGGATCCATCCCGGGCACAGCGCGGTCACGGTAACCCCGGTGCCACGGAGTTCTCCGGCGAGTCCTTCGGAGAAGACCTTGACCCAGGCCTTCACTGCCGAATAGCTGCCTTGGGTGATCCAGGCCGACAGTGAGGCAACGTTGAGAATCCGGCCATACCCACGGGGCACCATTGCGGCGGCTGCGGCGACGCTGAGTTCAGCCACGGCCACGATCATCACGTCGATGGCCCGCCGCATCTCCCCGGCGGGCGCGTCCAACACACGATTACTCGGCCCGAAGCCGGCATTGTTCACCAACAACTCGACGCTGCGTTCCGGATCCTGCAGTCGTTCGGCCACAGCGGCGCGGTCGGCTGCCTCGGCGAGGTCGGCCACCATCACCTCGACGTCGATGCCGTGAGCCTGGTGAAGCCGGTCGGCGAGCTGGGTCAGTCTTTCGTGATCGCGCGCCACCAGAATCAGGTCGTCGCCGCGCATCGCACACGCCTCGGCGAAGGCGGTGCCCAAACCAGCGCTGGCTCCGGTGATACATGTCGTCGGCATGCCCGGCACGCTACCCGATGCCCGCATCACCGAGCTTCAGGCGGCCAGCAGCGGCGCTCGCCCGGCGAGGCGTCGCAGGTCGCGACTGCATCGATACCGGACCGTTTCAGCACTGATACCCAAAACGGCTCCAGCTCTGTCGCTGCTCAGGCCCAGGATGTAGACCAGCCACAGGGTGCGCAGCGTTTCGTCATCGATGAGCCGCAACGTCATCGCCGCGTGCAACGTCTCCTCGGCGGTCTGCTCGGCCGGGGCGACCGGCATCAGTACCGAAACGGGTGGGCGCAGTTCGCGCCGCAGCGTCCACAGCAGGTTGCTGACGATGGCCTGCGGTCGACGGTGCAGCGGATACTCGGCGATGGCCACCCACAAGGCCGAGACGGCTTCATCGAACCACTCCGGGCGTCCCTTGCTCAGCAGCACGAGCTTTCCCAGCAGGGCCTGCATTACCACCCGGCGGGCGAGCGATTCCCCTTCGACGCCCAGCCTGAGCAAGGCACCCAGTGTCGGGTCGGGACTGCGACGGATCAGCACCAGCAGATCCTGCAGCCTGGAAGCCTCGGCGAGCGCGGGCTGCCGACAAGCCCACGCAGTCAAGGTTGGGTCGTGTTGGCCGGCCAACAACTCCCACTCAGTATTCAGTTCACGCAGCAGCGGATAGGTGGTCATGGCACTCAGCGTCGCCGCTCGATGTTGCCCGAAATGTTGACTGAAACCGTCGCTGTGTTGTCCACCGGTGGACATAAAACCGCTGGTCCGCTAACGATTCGGCTACAAAGGTGAGCCTTACCTCTGGTTACGCTTCCGTAGACGTAGACTTGAAACGTACACATCCGGTGTTTGGCGACCGATAGCTGCCATCACGTTCGCCCAGAGGGCCACTCGGATCACCAGTGGCCCTCTGGTGCCAGTACATTCCAGGTCCCATTCACAGACACTCTCGTGCCACTGACGAGTACCCGCTTGGCCGATCCTCGTAGGCTTGACCTGTTCACAGGGAGAGGACCTCAATGCAGCCGGAGCCGACGACTCCCCGCAAGCGGGGACTGATCGAGCGGGCGACACTCGTCACCTTGGTCGGGTTGTCGGTGCTTTCCGTGCTCGGGGTAGCGACGGTCAGCATCTATCTGAATCGGATCGGCGAAAGCACCGCAGGCCTCACCCGGGCCCGAATCATGCCAGGCTACGCCGGGCGCCCGGACGCCGTGGTCGGCGCGAATGGCAATCCTTCAGTGAACTACCTGATCATGGTGTCGTCCGACGGCACTCTCAACGCTGTGGTGGTGGCAAATCTGTCTGCTTCCCGGCGCAATCTGACCCTGATCACGGTGCCAGCAGACCTGCTCAACAACGCAACGAACAGTCAGACCTTGGCGACCACCTACGCCGTCGACCCGGCGATCACCTCCCGCACCATGGAGGGTCTGACCGACGCCCGCATGGACCACCAGATTCTGCTGGATTGGGATCGTTTCGGCGCCGTAGTCGATGCCATGGGAGGCGTGAGCCTCGGCGGCAACGAACTGACCGGCGCCGAGGCCGTTGCACTGGTAGCCCAGGCACCGGACGCCCAGACCGCCGCCGACAACTGTGGCGCAGTGCTGAGAGCGGCATTGCTCGCTGCCGATGACTACTCCAATCTGATGAACCCGAGCAAGATGAACCAGATGATCTCCGCCCTGAGTGATGCCGTGACGCTGGACTCCACCTTGACCAATCAGGTCATAAAGAACACTGTGGTGGAAAGCAGCGTTCATCTTGCGGAGACGCAGTTGTGGCCGGTGAAGACTGATCCGTCCCCGACCGGGGCCGGGGCCACTCCTGATACCGCAGCGCTCGGCGCACTTCAATCGGCCCTGGATACTCCGAACCTGGCCGAGACTCAGCAGTACCAGCAGGCGGCATACATTCCACGGGAGGCAAACCGGTGACGAAAGTGAAAAGGCTGGTCTCAGTCGGCAGGGCGGTCCGTTTCGTGCTCGCCCTCGGCATGATCGGCTACCTGACCTGGGATTGGTGGCAGCGCCGGAACCAACGCTCGGCGGATATCTGGTCCGCAGGAACTGATCCCATCGACTAGATCCACACGTTTCGGGGGGAACGATGGACGATCTTGGTCTGGACGTGTTCAACGAGGCTGGCCACGATCCGCGGCCGGATCCAGGCGAGCACACGAAGCAGCGAAAGTGGCTGCGGCGATCCTTGCTGGCGCTGACCGTCGTGATCGCCCTGGTGGTCGGCGTGGCCGGCTTCTACGTGGCGGTGGGGCTGTCGGCCCTGCAAGGACTGAAACGCGAACCCGGCCTCTTGCCCACCGACAACCCCGAGCCCATCACCCAGACCATGGACGACGGACCGGTCGACATCGTGCTCATCGGTTCGGATTCACGCGGTTCTGATCGCGGCCGCAGCGACACCCTGATGGTCGCTCATCTCAATACGGAGCGAAATGCCCTGTATCTCATCTCGTTCCCGCGCGATCTCTACGTCGAAATCCCTGGCCACGGCAAGAACAAGATCAATGCCGCCTACGCCTTCGGCGGCCCGGCTCTGGCCGTCAAGACTCTGCAGAACACCACCGGCGTGACCATGGATCACACCGCGATCATCGACTTCGAGGGATTCATCGGCCTCACCACCGATGTCGGCGGCGTCACCGTCTTCAACCAGATCGCCTCGAGCAACCTGGGCTATGACTTTCCCCGTGGCGACATCACCATCAAAGGCGAGCAGGCCTTGGCCTACGTGCGCCAGCGGTATGGACTGCCGCGCGGTGACTTCGATCGCGCTGAACGCCAGCGCATCGTGGTTCGCGCTTTGATCCTCAAACTGCTCAAGCCGGGCACCGTTGCCAACCCCGCCACCTTCAACGCCGTGGCAAGCAAGCTCGGGTCCTATGTCACCATCGACGAACGACTCACCAACGACGTCATCTGGAACTTGGCCACCGGCACCAACATCGGCACCTCGGGACAGATCCGCCAGTTGCAGGCCCCCATTGCTCGGGCGAAGCGGATCAACGGGGCCGACGTACTGTTGGCCGACCGTGGCAGGCTGACCGAGTTGTCCGAGGCGATCCGCACCGATCAACTCGGTGCCTATTGGGACGCCTACGGCGAGGAGTGATCACTCGAAGAAGTAGTCGTTGTCCTCGTCGACCGGCGCCAGCGCCAATCCCAGGGCCTGCCCGACAGCCATGGCATGGTCGGCGGGATCGTTCATGGTGTTGAGTCGGACCCGCAGCTGCGGGTCCACCGAAGCCGTCTGAGCCATCAAGTCGGTGTTCTCGAACTCGAGCTGTGTCGGATCGCCGTCGGGATTGATCCGCAGCCGCAGGTAGAGCCCCGCGGGCGGCCATTCATCACCGTAGAGCTCGGCCAGACCCAGCTCGGGGTAACGGCGCAGGAACGAATCGGGATCAGCACGGAAGGTCACCTCGCGCCAGCCGGTCTCCGGCGTGACCGCGACGGCCTCGAACTCCAATCCATAGGGCGCCAACTCGTCCATGAGGAGTTCGATGTAGCCCTCCAGCAGTTCCATGGCAACACCGTACCGAATTCACCCCAGCTCGACCGCCAGATGGGCGCGAACACCCGAAGCCGGCCACACCGGCACGGGTGTGAACCGATCCCAACAAGCACAGACGCCATCACCGGCAGTAGGTGGCGGCGTTTGTGGGTCTTCCCGAACGATTCTCCACTATGCGCACGGCGTTGCGACCCGCTGACTCCTCATGCGCTCAGCGGGTCTGAGGGCACGGGTCCCGATCAGGTCGCTGTGCGGCGGCTCGGCGCAGGTCCGCTCGAACTTCATGCCGCCTCAGCTGGAGCGTCGAAGCACCTCGGCTAGTCGGGCCATCGCGTGTTCGTCGCGTTTGTAGTGAGTCCACTTGCCGATGCGGGTGGCTCGTACGAGGCCAGCGCGCTCCAGTGTGGCCATGTAGGACGAGATGGTCGACTGCGCCAATCCCGACTTGGCTTGCAGGTGGCTCACGCACACTCCGTACTCGTCTCGATCCGCAATCGGCTCCCAATCCGCGAACTCACGGTGCGGATCCTGGAGCCAGGTCATGATCTGCAACCGTGTCGGATTTGCCAGTGCTTTGAGTGCTTCCACCGTTGCTTCGACGTCGTCGCGCGCTGACCCTCTCGCGGCCGAATCAGACATGACAGCCCCCCTCTGATCTACGAACCACTATACGTCGATGCGATGTCGCGGAGGGTCGTAGCGAGACCTCATCGAGCAATTCATATTGACGCATCGCTATGTATCGATATGATGGAGATGGTCGTCGCCACCCGACCAGCCCCCGCGCCCTACGTCCATGGAAGAGGAGTCCCTGATGTCTGTTCACACCAAGCCGTTGATCGTCGTGGTCGGCGCCACCAGCAAGCAGGGCAGAAGTGTCGCAACCTCGCTCCTAGAAAGCGGGGACTTTCAGGTGCGCGCCCTGACCCGCAACAGCTCGTCGCCCCAGGCGCAGAAGCTAGCAAGGGCGGGTGCCGAACTATTCGAGGTGCCGCTGCAGCCGGGACACCAACACGAGTTCGAGCAGGCGTTCCGATCTGCCGCGGGTGCCTTCTTGATGACCCCGCCCGTGTCGCCCCCGTCGACCGACGAGTTCACGCTCGGCTGCGAGCTTGCCGACGCTGCGGTGGCCGCAGACGTCGCACATATCGTCTTCAGCACCCTGGAGAACGTTGATGAGCGATCCGGGGGCACGAAGTTCGCTCCGCATTTCACTGACAAAGCGCTCGTTGCCGATCACATCCGCACGCTTCCCATCACACATACCTTCGTGATGTTGTCGTTCTTCTACACCAACGCACTGGAGTACTACGCGCCTCGGATCGACGGCGACACCGTGGTGATGCCCTTCTACCTACCCGAAGACTTCCGAGCTCCATTCGTGGACCCGCTCACTGCCACCGGTCCCGCCGTCCGCGAAGTGCTGTCGAACCCGCACACCTACCACGGCGCCTCGTTGCCCATCGTGGGTGAGGTGATCTCCCCGGGCGAGATGGTCGATACGTTCTCACGCGTGACCGGCCTGAAAGCCGAGTACGGCGACGCCTGCTCCCGCGAACGATTCGTCGAGTTCTTCCCCGCATTCGCGGCAAACCCACTCGATGTCGACGAGATCCTTGGCATGGCCGAGTACGCGGTCGACTTCGGCTACTACTCCGGTGACCGTGACCTGCAATGGAGCCGAAGGAACAATGCCAGCACACTGACCTGGGAGCAGTTCCTCCGTACCACCGCCTGGCGCGGCAACCGCGTCTCGTACCGGAACTGATCAGCCCACGCCGACCTCGTCCGCTGCCCCTTGACTACCGAAGACCCGAACCAGTGGCAGCAGACCGACATCACCGAGCACTGTCCAGCCAAAGAACGGTGCGCCTGCGCCCGATCACAGACCGACGGCCCAAGTGGGGCATGCGTCGCGACTCACCACGGCGGGGATTCGCGCGGACCGCTGCGCGGCCCACCCCGCTCGCCCTCATGGGTTCGAATCCGCTGCAACAAGCACAAACGCCGCCACCCTTCGGGTGACGGCCTTCGTGGAGCATAGGGGATTCGCGCGGACCGCTGCGCGGCCCACCCCGCTCGCTTCGCTCACGACGTGCGGGAGTCGGCGAGCCCACCGGGCTCACCGACGAACACCCGCACGCCCTCACGGGTTCGAATCCGCTGTAACAAGCACAAACGCCGCCACCCTTCGGGTGACGGCCTTCGTGGAGCATAGGGGATTCGAACCCCTGACCTACGGCTTGCAAAGCCGCCGCTCTACCAACTGAGCTAATGCCCCGTGCCGCGATATTCTCGCACTTGATCCGCCCCGATGCGAACCGGACGCTGTAGGCTCCATCGCCACTCGAATCGACCCGCTGGAATTGGCCAACTACCCTAGAAGCCATGTGGTCCAAGAGGCATGAGGTCGACTATGCCCTGCAACGGCAGCGTCGATTGCAGGCACTTCGGGGTCCCCAGGTCATGCTGGAAGACGCCGACGCCCTCGATGCAGACCCCGTTCTGCTGCGATCCGCAACTCACCACGGAGAGTCCACCACCGTCACCTGCCCGGTGTGTACCAAGGGAACGCTGACGAATCTCAACTATGTTTTCGGTGACCAACTCGGTCAATTCTCCGGACGCATCAAGTCCACCGCCGAACTCGAAGAGATGCAGAACGAGTACGGTGAGTTCACGGTTCGCGTCGTGGAGGTTTGCACGAACTGTGGCTGGAACTACATGATTTCAACATATCTGCTCGGCGACGGCACCAAACGCCGTCCGCCCCGCCGGCAGCGAACCGTCGAGGACATCTATGGGTAAACCCCAGCGGGTAAGTCTGAAGACCGACCCCAAACCCTCCAAGCCCACGGGTAAGGACAAGCCGAAACGTCGCCTCTGGCTGCGCATTCTGCTGTGGATCACCGTCACGGTGGTCAGCCTGGGATTGGTGGGCGCCGGAGTCGTGGCCTACGCCTACTCCACGGTGAAGCTGCCCGATCCCAACGCCGACTTCCGCACCAACACCAGCTTCGTGTACTACGCAGATGGCAAGAAGGCCATCGGCTCATTCCAGGTTCAGAACCGGATCTCGATTCCCTACTCGGAAATGCCGCAGTACGTCAAAGACGGCATCGTCGCCGCCGAGAATCGGTCGTTCTGGACCGACCCGGGCATCTCGGTCAACGGCCTCTTCCGGGCCGCCCTCGGTCTGGTCGGATTCCAGGCGGCCGACAACACAGCAACCGGCGGTGGATCGACCATCACCCAGCAGTACATCAAGATCATGTACCTGACCCAGGAACGCAGCATCTCCCGCAAGGCGACCGAAATCCTGCTGGCGGCGAAGATGGGAAGCGAGCTGTCCAAAGAGCAGATCTTGGAGGGCTACCTCAACACCGTCTACTTCGGACGCGGTGCCTACGGCATCGAGGCCGCGGCAAAGACCTACTTCAAGAGGACCTCCGCCAAACTCGACCTGGCCGAGTCCGTGGCCTTATCGGCGATCGTCAACTCGCCGGGCAACCTCGACCCTGCCGCCGGTGAGAAGCAGGCCGCCGACCTCCTCGAGCGCTACCAGTACACCCTCAACGGCATGGTCGAGATGGGCATGATCACCGCAGCCCAGCGAGCCGAGATCTACGATGCTTTGCCGGAGTTCATGCCGATCAACGACACCGCTCGCCTGGGCGGCCAGACCGGTTTCTTGCTACACCTGGTGGAGCAAGAACTCAAGGCAAAGGGCTTCACCGATGATCAGATCACCGGTGGCGGTCTGAAGGTAATCACCACCTTCGACGCCAAAGCAGAGCAGGCCGCGGTGAAGACCGCCCAGGCACAGACACTGCAGGCGTCCAACGGTTCGAAGAAGGAAGCCAAGAGCCTGCATGCCGCCATCGCCTCGGTGGACAACGCCACCGGCGGCGTGATCGCGATGTACGGAAACCCGGACTTCGTGAAGAACTCCCGGAACTGGGCTACCACTCCCCGCGAGACCGGATCGACGTTCAAGACCTATGCCCTCGCCGCCGCGCTGCGCGAAGGCTGGACGCTCAAGGACAAGGTCAGCGCGCATACGATTCGGCACGGCAAGGGCTACCTGCCGGATCCGAATGGCAAGCCGGTGACCCTGCAAAATGCCACGACCAGCTCCATCGACCCGGCCTACTTCAACCTGGTGAGTGAGTTGAAGGGTGGCGGTGAGGCGGTCACCCAAGCAGCCAATGACGCCGGCGTACCGACCGGCGAGGGCTGGGGAAATGACGCCTACATGCCACTGGGTACCCCGATGGTCAGCCCGATCGATCAGGCATCCGGCTACTCCACCTTCGCCAACGGGGGTGTTCATCGACCCTGGCACGTCGTCGCCCAGGTGACCAATGCGGACGGCCAGCAGTTGTACGCCGCAGACACCACCGGCTCTCAGACCATCGAGCCCTACGTCGCTCAGGATGTCACCTACGCCCTGACGCAGGTGGTGCGCAGCGGTACCGGCCGCGCTGCCGGTGCCGTTGGCTACCCAGTTGCCGGAAAGACGGGCACCAAAGGTCAGCCGAATCCCAACGGCCCCGGACGACAGACCGTCGCCACCTGGTTCGTGGGCTACACCAAACAGATCACCACTGCGGTGATGTACGTGCGCGGCAAGACCGGTCACGAGGACTTGGGTCCCAGTTGGTACGGCGGCGGCGCAGCAGCGCAAACCTGGGCGTCGTATATGCGCACGGTGATGGCGGGCAAGGAGCGGGTTTACTTCAAGGGACCCACCAACCGCAAGTCCACACAGAGCCCGTCGCCGACCCCGGAGCCCAGCGTCGTGACGAGTGCACCGGTGCCGGTGCCGACTCCGACGCCGAGCGAATCCGCACCCAATCCGACTCTTTCTCCCACCGAGCCGGCAACGCCCAGTACGACGAGTTCACCGACCGCAACAACATCAGGCAACGGAATCGTCAAGCCAGGCGGCCCCTAGTCACCTCGCCGGAATAGGATCAGGACGTGACTTCTGGGCGCCCGTCGCTTGCGACCTTCCTCGGCGGTGGCCTCGGCACTCACGCCAAACCCGGCGGCCTGTGGTACCGCTCGTGGTTCTGGGTGTACCTGGTGTTGACGGCAAACTTCGTCGTCCTGATGCTGCGGCAGCTTCCCTGCCACGTCGGTGGCGCCACCGACTACCTCGCCGGCTGCTATTCCGACATCCGCGTGCTCTGGTACTGGCGCGGCTTGCAGGACGGCCAAATCCCCTACCTGCAGGCGAATCTCGAATACCCCGTGCTCACCGGCGCCTTCATGGAGATCGGACGCCGGCTGGTAGTCCTCTTCGGCGGCCTCAGCCAGCCCGGGCTCAATGGATCCCAGATCGCCGACGCCGCGAACCTGTTCATGAGCATCACCGCAGTGATGATCTTCATGCTCTTCGTCGTGCTGGTGTGGGCCCACCTGCAGATGCACCGACCCTGGGACGCGATGATGATCGCGGCCAGCCCAGCCATCTTCACCGTCGGACTGATCAACTGGGATGCCCTGGTCGTGGCGCTGACATCCCTGGCGATCCTGGCCTGGTCCCGAAAGAAGCCGGTCTGGACCGGCATCTGGCTGGGACTGGGGATCGCGGCGAAGCTCTACCCAGGGCTGCTACTGGCCCCACTGTTCATCCTCGCCGCCCGCACCGGGAAGTGGCGAGAGTTCTTCACCACCGCTGCGGCCACCGCCGCCGCCTGGATTGCGGTGAATCTTCCGGTTTATCTGGCAACTCCGCAAGGCTGGCTCTACTTCTGGACCTTCAACGTCGACCGCGGCGCCGATCTCGGATCGGTGTGGTACGCGCTACAACTGGGAGGCCTGGCCATCCCCGGCCTGTCCACACTCGTCTCGGTACTACTCGTGCTGGGAACCGTGGCCATCCTCGGTCTGATGCTGTTCGCCCCGGCCAAGCCTCGCCTCGCCCAGGGCGCCTTCCTCATGGTGGTGCTGTTCCTGGTGCTGAACAAGGTTTATTCGCCGCAATATGTGCTGTGGCTGCTCCCGCTGCTGGTGCTGGCCCGACCTCGCTGGCTGGACTGGATCATGTTCAGCGTTGCCGAGACCATCTACTTCTACGCCATCTGGGCCCATCTGGACGGCGTCCTGGTCGGTGACGGAGCCGGCCGGTTGTACTGGTTGGCGGTCTACTTCCGAGTGGGCGTGCAGCTGTGGCTCGCGAGTCGAGTCATCGGCGACATGCTGCACCCCGAGAACGACATCGTGCGCCTGTCGGGTCTGGATGATCCCGACGGCGGGATCTTCGACCATGCTCCGGACGCTCGCTGGCTCCACCAGTTGCGCGAGCAGCTACGGCAACGCCTGCGGCCGGCATGAGTGCGTTGCGCGGGCACCGTCCGGCTCGGCTGGTGGTGCAGGCCTGGTTGGGCAGTCGCTTGGTGATGGCCCTGGTGGCGGTATGGCTGATGGTCACCCAGCATCGCGGCCTGACCGAACTCATCAACAACTGGGATGTCCAGCACTACGTCGGAATCGCCGAGAACGGGTACGCCGAGGCGAACTCGATCGCCTTCTTCCCCGGCTGGCCGATGCTGCTGCGGCTGCCGTCGGCTATTCCCGGAGTCACCCCGCTCCTGGCGGGCACCGTCATTGCGCTGCTCGCCTCCGGCGCCGCCGCGACCGCCCTGTACCGGCTGTACGGCGCCCCGGCAGCCATCGCCTGGCTGCTGGCCCCCGCCGCAGTGTTCACCATGGTTCCCTACACCGAATCAGCCTTCTGCGCCGCCGCGTTCTGGGCCTGGGAGCGCGCCAGTTCCAAGCACTGGACCGCTGCTGCGGTGCTCGCCGGCGTCGCAATGTCGATCCGGGTATCGGGGGTGTTCCTGATCGCAGCCTTAGCCGTATTGGCACTGACTCAGAACGGCCGCACCAAGAATCGGGCCCACCGATTGCTGAGGTTGCTCATCCCGGTGGCAGTGCTGCTGGGCTACCTCGCCTACCTGCGCGTTGCCTTCGGCTCCTGGACGGCCTGGCTGGACGCCCAGGCCACCGGTTGGTCACGCCAGTTCGCCTGGCCATGGATCTCCCTGCAGCACACCATCGAGGCCGCAACGCCGGGCAGCTACTACGCCCAGATGGACTGGTCGTCGATGTTCGCCCTCGAGATCGTCAGCGTGGCCGTGGGTGCCGTGGTGACCCTCATCAGTCTGTTCCGCAAGAAGTGGGGAGAGGCGGTCTGGGTCGGTACCCAGGTGGCGGCCTTCACCACCTCCTACTGGTTCATGAGTGTGAACCGGGCCGTGCTGCTGTGGTTCCCGCTGTGGGAGCTGGTCGGACGCGTCGGCGTCACCAAAGGCAGGTTGCCGAAGTGGCGAGTGAGTCTGCTGTGGCTGCTCGTGGTCGCTGCCCTCATCGTCCAGGCATGGTGGGCCTATCGCTTCTTCACCAGCGCGTGGGCGAGCTAGGGTTTCCAGAACACCCGCGAAAGGGGCCGTGCGATGCAGTTGTACGTAGTCGTTGCTTCAGCGGGCCGCGCCGAAGTCTGCAGTGAGTTGGCCGATTGGTCGCAGAACCTGGTCACCCCGGACAGCGCCAGCGTCACCTGGCTGCTGAGCACCCCCACCGAAGCCGACACCCCGCCTAGCCTTCCGCCGGGGTGGGTCGCCCTCACCGGCGCCCGTGGCGCGGCCGCCCAACGTAATCGTGCCCTGGACGCCGTGCCGACCGAGGCTGACTATGTGTTCTTCTTCGACGACGACACGGTGCCCCGACAGGACTTCTTCGCCGCGGTGGTGGCCGGCTTCGAGGCACATACGGCGTGGGTGGCGATCACCGCCAACCTCGCCCGCGATGGTGCGGCGGAGAAGGTTGAGATCGGCCTGGCCGAGGCCAGCTCGGAATTGGCGGCCAGCGAATACCGCGGCGACACCGAGTTCACGAAAGTCAGCGAGTTGTACGGCTGCGCCTTCGCCGTGCGCTGGGCTTCGCTGTCACTACAGCGGTTCGAGGAGCGCTTCCCGCTGTACTCCTGGCTGGAGGATCTCGACTACGCCCGGCAGGCGATGCTGCGCGGCGAAATGGTGAAGCTGAACGCCGCGGTGGCGGTTCACCGCGGCGTGAGCAGCGGGGGGCGGACGCAGCATCTTCGGCTGGGTTACTCCCAGGTGGCCAACCCGGCCTTGTTGGTGAACAAGCACACCCTGCCCATCGGTATCGCCTTGGCCAAGACGCTGCGTCCGGTGGTGCGGAATGTGATCGGTTCGCTGGTCGGTAGTCAGACCGAATTCCGTCGCGAACGCCTTCGCGGAAATTGGATGGCGGTGTCGGATCTCATCGGATCGCGCGGCAAAGCGCACCCCGAGCGGATCCTCGACCTGTAGCGATTGCATTGACACCTATGGTTACGTAACCGTAAGTTAGGCACTGTTGAGGTGACTCGGCCATCTGGTCGCGTCCAGCCGACACCCAGGAGCACCCTTGACCGAGCCCCAAGCCGGCCCCGATTTCGTCCAATTGCTCGACCCACAGGGAAACCGGGTCGAGAACTCTGACTTCAGCTATTCCGGTAGCGACAGCGACCTGGCCGATGCCCTGCGCGATCTCGTTCTCACCAGGCGAATCGACAGCGAAGCCACCGCCTTGCAGCGCAAAGGGGAGTTGGGCCTCTGGCCACCATCCCTGGGTCAAGAGGCTGCCCAGGTCGGCTCGGCGCGAACCTTCGGCAAGCACGACATCATCGTGCCGTCCTATCGCGAGCACGGCGTGGCCTGGTGCGTGGGTATCGATCCGGTCGACATGCTCAGCACCTTCCGGGGCACCGGCATGACCGACTGGGCCTCACGCCCGGACAACTTTCACCCCTACTCCTTCGTCATCGGCACCCAGACTCTGCATGCAGTGGGCATGGCGATGGCTCAGCAACGCGACGGCGTGGTCGGCAATCAGAATCCCGAGGACAGCGGGGCCACGATCGTCTACTTCGGCGACGGAGCCACCAGCCAAGGCGATGTGAACGAGGCGTTCATCTTCGCCGCATCCTTCGCCGCACCAGTGGTGTTCTTCTGCCAGAACAACCAGTACGCCATCAGCGAGCCCACCACCGTGCAGTCACGAATCCCCATCTACCGGCGGGCGGCCGGCTTCGGCTTCCCCGGTATCCGGGTCGACGGCAACGACCTGTTGGCCGTGCAGGTGGTCACCGACTGGGCCATGGACTATGCGCGCAAGGGCAACGGACCGGTGTTGATCGAGGCCTACACCTTCCGCATGGGCGCCCACACCACCTCCGATGACCCCACCAAGTACCGCAACGACACCGAGTTGGAGGCCTGGCAGGCCAAAGACCCCATCGAGCGGCTGCGCACCTACCTGCTGCGCGTCGGCGCCATCGACCAAACCTGGCTGGACGCCCTGGCGGTCGAATCCGACCAGCTCGCCGAGCGGCTGCGCACCGGCTGCGTGAACCTGCCCGAGCCCCGCCTCGCGGACTACTTCGAGCAGGTCTACGCCGAAACCCCGGAAGCGCTGCTCGATCAGCGCGATCAACACCTCGCCTACGAGGCCTCGTTCTTGGAGCCACGATGACCACCCTGACTGTGGCGAAGGCCCTCAACGCCGGCCTGCGGCGAGCCCTCGCCGCCGAGCCCAAGGCACTGCTGTACGGCGAGGACATCGGCAAACTCGGCGGGGTCTTTCGGGTCACCGAAGGACTGCAGGCCGAGTTCGGGCCCGATCGAGTCGTCGACTCACCGCTGGCCGAATCCGGGCTGCTGGGCACTGCCGTCGGCTTGGCCGCCCGCGGCTACCGTCCGGTAGTGGAGATCCAGTTCGACGGCTTTGTCTACCCGGCCTTCGATCAACTCGTCTCTCAGGTGTCCCGACTGCGCTTCCGTACCGCCGGACGCATCAGTCTGCCGCTGGTGCTGCGGATTCCCTATGGCGGCGGCATCGGAGCGATCGAGCACCATTCCGAATCCCCGGAGGCGTATTTCGCTCACACCCCCGGCTTGAAGGTCGTGACGTGCGCCACCCCCGAAGACGCCTACTGGATGATCCAGCAGGCCATCGCCGACGACGATCCGGTGGTGTTCCTCGAACCCAAGCGTCGCTACCACGACAAAGGCGAGGTCGATATCGAGCAGCAGTCGGCGTCCACGTCGCTGTATTCGGCTCGGATCGTGAAGCCGGGTAGCCACGCCACCCTGATCGCCTACGGTCCGATGGTGCGCACCTGTGTCGAGGCCGCCCTGGTCGCCGCCGACGAGGGCATCGACCTGGAGGTCATCGACCTGCGCTCACTGTCTCCGCTGGATGAGGCCACCATTATCGCGTCGGTGAAACGAACCGGACGTGCAGTCGTGGTTCACGAGGCGGTCCGCACACTGGGCATGGGCGCCGAGATCGCCGCTCGGATCCAAGAGCACTGTCTGTACGACCTGGAGGCCCCGGTGCTGCGAGTCACCGGCTACGACCTTCCCTACCCGCCGTCCCGCGTCGAGGAGGGCTACCTGCCCGACCTGGACCGGATTCTCGATGCTGTCGACCGTTCGCTGAACGGGTGAAGGAGCTTCCCGATGCCTGAATTTCGTCTGCCCGATCCGGGCGAAGGACTCCAAGAGGCCGAGATCGTAACCTGGCGTGTTGCCGTGGGCGATGTCGTCGCCGTCAACGACGTGCTCGTCGAGATCGAAACCGCCAAGTCACTGGTGGAACTGCCCAGCCCCTATGCCGGGGTAGTCACAGCGCTGCTGGTCGCCGAAGGCGACGAGGTGCCGGTCGGGACGCCGATCATTCAGATCGGCGAGGATCGCCCTTCGACAAGCTCAAGGAACGGCGAAAGCGGCTCAGGGGACGCACAAAGCCGTTCACAGAGCGACACTGCGGGCACGGACAACGACACCGCAGGCACCGACAATTCCGCACCGCTGGCTGAGCCTGTCGAAGCCCCGCCGACCGACGCCGCCGACTATCCCACAGCACCACCCGAAGCCACCTCGACGACCGGCGCCGTACTGGTTGGCTATGGCGCCAAGACCGGCTCAGTTGCCCGGCGGCGCCGCCGCAACGCCGAGCTCGTTGTGCCGGAAACCGACCAGGTGCAGGAGTCCTACGACACCAGGAAACCGGTTTCGCGTCACACCGACGACGTCACACCTTCCGACCGGTTGTCTGCCGAGCCGTCCGGGGAGCATCTGCCGCCGCCGGGTCGCCCCAACAGTGCAGGTCCCGGCCCGCGCACCGCACCCCGCGCCAAGCCTGCCGTCCGGCGAGTAGCCCGCGACCTGGGGGTAGATCTGAACAAGATCCGCGGCACCGGTCCCGACGGCCTCATCACCGCTGAAGATGTTGTCGCCAGCATCGGAACCCTGCCCGGGGTCGACCAGCGAGTGCCACTGCGGGGCGTCCGCAAAGAGATGTTCGCGGCCATGACAGCCTCATTGCAGGTACCTCAGGCCACCGCCATGATCGAGGCCGATGTCACCGGTTCAGTGGAGATGCTGCAGTTGCTGAAGCAACGCCGCGAGTTCACCACACTGCGAGTCTCGCCGCTGTTGGTCTTCGCCAAGGCCGCCTGTCTGGCGATCTCGAAGGTCCCCGAAATCAACTCCAGCTACGACGAAACCAGCCGCGAGATCGTGCTCCACGGTGCGGTGAACCTCGGTATTGCGGCTGCCACGCCGCGGGGCCTCATGGTGCCCAACATCAAGAGCGCCGAGACGATGAATCTGACGCAACTGGCTGAAGCCCTCAATGCCATGGTCGCGGTTGCCCGTGAGGGACGCGTGCAACCCTACGACTTGGCGGGAGGCACCTTCACCATCACCAATATCGGTGTCTTCGGCGTCGACGGCGGTACCCCGATCCTCAGCCCGGGCGAGGCCGCGATCATGTGCTTGGGCACGATCCGACGCAAGCCGTGGGTGGTGGGTACCGGGGCGGACGAGCGGATCGAGCCACGCAGCGTGTGCACCGTGTCGTTGACCTTCGATCACCGCTTGGTGGACGGCGAAATGGCCTCCAAGTTCCTCGCCGAGGTGGCCACCATCATGTCCAACCCCGGTTTGGCGCTGCTGTTCTGAGCGGTCAGCTCCACCAGATCTGACGGGCACGGGGGTTGCCCTGGGACTCGAAGGAGTCGCCGGCCTCCTTGAGTACCTGGATCAGTTCGGCGTCGGTGAAGTCGTAGCCATCGGCTACCGCGGCGGCCACGAAGTCCTCCATGGTCTCCAGCTGGTCGTACTTCAGGCGCACGGCTTTGTCCTCGCCGCCAGCGATCAACAGGCGCTCGGCTTCTTCTTTGGCCATCTCAGTCTCCTTGGGTCAATGACGGAAGTCGGCGTACAGCTCTGGACGACCGGGCTCAGGCTAGCGGTGCGAGTGCCGGTTTTAACCTGGCTTCGCAAGGCTGTAACAACCCTGAAAAGCAGCCCCACCGACAAGCCTGCGATGCGGGCGAGGTTCTAGAGTTGTGCGCGGGCCGCCCCGGCAGGATCGGCCCGGACGGGAGTAGCCATGATCGAGCCCACCAGCCTGGCGGTGACGCGGCTGGACAACATCCGCGCCAACCTGGAAGCGATCCGGGCGCGAGTGGGCTCTCGACTGGTTCTGGCCGCAGTCAAGGCCGACGCCTACGGCCACGGTGCGGTCGCGGTGGCGCGCATGATTCAAGACTCGAAGACGGCCGACTGGCTGGGCGTCGCCAGCGTCGGCGAAGGCCTCGAGCTGCGTGCGGCAGGCATCACCTTGCCGATTCTGAAGCTGTCCATGACCCGGCATCCCGAGGAGACGCTGGCCGCGGTGAGCAACGCGATCACGCTGACCGTCACCGACACCACCTCGATCGTCGCGGCCGCGGCGGCCGCCGTCGAGGCCGGTGTGGTCGCCGACGTGCACCTGAAAATCGACACCGGCATGCATCGCATCGGCTGCCGTCCTGAACAGGCCGTCGAACTGGCCACTCTGATCGATCGAACCGCCGCCCTCTCGCTGGGCGGAGTGTTCTCGCATCTGCCGATTTCCGACGTCCCGGCCGGCGCGGATTTCACCGCCGGCCAGGTACGGCTCTTCACCGAAACGGTGGCCCAAATCGAGTCTGCGCGCGGCCCGGTGCGGTTGAAACACCTAGCCAACTCCGGTGCGGTCCTCAACCACCCCGACGCCTGGCTGGACATGGTGCGTCCGGGCATCATCATCTACGGGGCCTACCCCGATCCGGCCTCCGAGCACACGGTGGCGCTGCGTCCAGGCCTGGAGTGGTCGACCTACCTCAGTTTCGTGAAGAAGGTGCACGCCGGCGACTCGGTGAGCTACGGCCTGACCTGGACCGCCGAGACCGACACCTGGGTGGGCACCCTGCCCATCGGCTATGCCGACGGCTACTCCCGACTGTTCAGCAACCGCGGCCGGGTACTGGTCGGCGGACGCAGCTGCCCGGTGATCGGTCGGATCTGCATGGACCAGACCCTGATCGATCTGGGGCCGACAACCGATTCCGTGGTGGGCGACGAGGTGGTCCTGATCGGCTCCGATGGTGGCAATGAGATCACCACCACCGAACTCGCCGAACTCATGGGCACCATCCCCTACGAAGTGACGTGTTTGCTCACCCGTCGAGTGGGTCGGGAACACGTGAGCTAGGCGCGTCTGCCTTCGACAAGCTCAGGCAACGGGGACGACGCAACGCGCAATGCCCGTGCCCTGAGCCCGACGAAGGGCGCGCGCAGCGGACGTGCCGAGGATCAACGCCAGCCCAGACCGGGAGCGACATGAGTGAGCAGCGCCTCCACCACGTGGGCGTTGTAGTCGACCCCCAACTGGTTGGGAATGGTGAGCAACAACGTGTCGGCAGCTGCGATGGCCTCGTCCTTGGCCAACTGCTCCACCAGGACGTCGGGCTCGGCGGCATATGACGGACCGAAGCGGGCATTGCCGCCGTCGAGGTAGCCGACTTGGTCGGTCTCCGGGCCGCGCCCACCGAAGTAGGCCCGATCTCGGTCGTCGGTCAGCGGGAAGATACTTCGGCTGACCGACACCCGAGGCGTCCAGTCATGGCCGGCCTGATCCCAGGCCGTGCGGAAACGCTGAATCTGCTCGGCCTGCAACTGGTGGAAGGGAATCCCGGTGTCCTCGGTGAGCAGCGTCGAACTCATCAGGTTCATGCCCTGTCCGGCCGCCCATTCGGCGGTCGCACGACTGCCTGCGCCCCACCAGATGCGCTGGCGCAGACCCTCTGAGTACGGCTCCAGGCGCAACAAGCCCGGCGGGTTCGGGAACATGGGCGTTGGATTGGGTTGCGCGAAGCCTTTGCCGTTGAGCATTTCCAGGAAGACCTCGGTGTGGCTGCGGGCCATGTCGGCATCGGTGCTGCCCTCGGCGGGCACGTAGCCGAAGTACTTGTAGCCCTCGACGACCTGTTCGGGCGATCCCCGGCTGATCCCCAATTGCAGTCGACCCTCAGAGATCAGGTCGGCAGCGCCGGCGTCCTCAGCCATGTACAACGGGTTCTCGTAGCGCATGTCAATGACGCCGGTGCCGATCTCGATGCGCGAGGTCTTGGCACCGACCGCGGCGAGCAGCGGGAACGGCGAGCCGAGCTGACGGGCGAAATGATGGACGCGGAAGTAGGCGCCGTCGGCCCCGAGATCCTCGACGGCTTGCGCCAGTTCGATCGATTGCAGCAGGGCGTCGGCACCGCTGCGCACCTGAGAGTGCACCGACGGCGTCCAGTGTCCGAAGGAGAGAAAACCAATATGCTTCACGGTTTAACTAACTCCGAAGCGGCCGGAATCATTCCCACAGCGACCACACAGCCCGCCAACCGGTCGAACGGGCGTGCCTATGCGGGTTCATCTGGCAACCTTGGTGCTATGAGCAGCATGTGGCCCACCCATAGCGAACAGGAGCCTTGGTTCCGCCTCGGACGCGTGGAGGTAACCTCGACCACCTTCCTGGTGGGGTTGACCGCGATCTCCTGGCTGATCTGGGTGTTCAGCGGCACCGGCAGCCAGCAGTGGTTCTACTTCAGCGTGGACGCCATGGCCAGCGGCCAGGTGTGGCGGGTGATCACGTGGCCCTTTGCCGGCGCCCTGGATCTGTGGGCGCTGCTCATCGCGGCAATGCTGTGGTACTTCGGAAACATGCTCGAGCGTTCCATCGGGCGCACCCGGATGGCGTGGCTGCTGGTCGGCATCTGGGCCTCAGTGACGGTGGCCAACGGCGCGATTGCACTGCTCATGTCCACCCAGGGCGCCCTCGCCGGTATTTCGCTGATCGAGTTCGCGGTACTGCTGCTGTGGATCGCCGAATACCCGCACGCTCGATTCCTGTTCAACATTCCGGCCTGGATCTTCGGGCTCGCCATCGTCGGGATCCAGATCCTGCAACTAGTCGCTTACGGCATGTGGACCGCTCTGCTGGCCCTCGTCCTCAGTATGGTGTTCATCGCGATCGCCGCCCGCATGTCAGGGCTGCTCAGCGACTACGCCTGGATTCCCGGCAAACCTCAGGCGCGCAAACCCAAGGCGGCGAAGGTTCCCCGCAAGCAGGCCCACCAGCAGGCTCGCCAGGCGTCCGATCAAGAACGCATGGACGCCCTGCTCGACCAGATCAGCCAACACGGCCTGCAAAGCCTGACCCCTGCGCAACGCAAAGAACTCAAGAAACTCAGCGACCGCCGCCGCAACAGTTGACCTCGCTACAGCCAGGTCACGTTGCTACCGATGCACCGGTAGCAACGTGACCTAAAGGTAGCGAGGTGGGGGACGGGTCAGCGGGTGAGTTGCTGGCGGGCGACGAACTCGCGTTTGACGTAGCCGCCCAGGCCATAGGTAAGCCAGCCGTCCACCACGGCGCCCACACCACCGCCCACCAGCGGGATACCGCGCATGACCACCACTGCCAGGTGTTTGCTGCTCATGCGTCCAGTCAAAGACCCCATCACGCGCTCGCTGATCTGGCGCTCCAGGTCGGCGTCGAAGGTGGGCGCGGTGGCGACTCCCAGCGGAGACGCCGGCATCTTGCCTGCCGCGACCAACTTGCGCACCAGATCCTCACCGAGGATCGTCAAGGTGACCGCTGAACGCACGCGCGGGTCCTCGACGTCGTAACCACGCAGGTGGGCAATGGCTGCGGTCATGCGGACGCTCAGCACGGCGAGTCCGGCGATATTGGTCGGCAGGCCGACGGGAACCGTGATCCACCCACCGATGCTGGTCAGGAAGCCTTGCGCCCCAGCGAGGCTGACGTGCTGGCCGATGAGAGAGTCGATGGCGGTCTCACGATCACCGCGGGACTGCAGGGTTCGGGCGGCGGCGGTCTTGGCACCGGGCAGTTGGTCATTGCCGTAAATCGCGAAGTCCACGATGCTGCGCAGCATGCCCCCAGCGACCTGCGGGGTGCGCGTCATCAGTTGCTTGCCCAGCTCGACTGGCTTGGCCATCGTGCCACCTCTCCGGAATCGGACGGGTCCAGCCTAGGCGAGATGGTGAAGGACGCACTCCGGCGCGAACCCCGAAGCGACCCCAGGATTCACCCCGAGTTCGCAGGATTGCCGGGTTGGGAGCAGGGGCGGGGGTGGTTTCGAGACGCGGCTGCGCCGCTCCTCAACCAGCCGTCTGTGCGACAGCGCCGCTCCTCGGGGGGCCGTCTGAGCGACGCCGCTCCTCGGGGGGTCGTCTGTGCGACAGCGCCGCTCCTCAACCAGCCGTGTGTGCGACAGCGCCGCTCCTCGGGCGGTCAACGGTGGGGCAGAATCAAGGTATGACGCGACTGAACGTGTTCGGGCCACCGAGCGAGTGGCCGGATCAGGATCTGATCGCGTTCTCCTCGATGATGGATCCGGCGCTAGTGCTGGATGCTTACCGCAGCGGGGTGTTCCCGATGCCGCTGGAACACTCCGGGTTTGACCGCACCGGCTGGTGGTCGCCGCTGCGTCGCGGGGTACTCCCGCTCGACGCGCTGGTGGTGAGCCGGTCCCTACGCAAGTCGGCCAAGCACTTCACCACCACGATCGACACTGCCTTCGACGAGGTCATCGAGCGATGCGCCGATCCGGAACGACCTTTCGGCTGGATCGATGCCAGCATCCGCGAGGTGTACAGCCATCTGCACCGATCCGGCTTCGCCCACTCGGTGGAGACCCGCGACCACAACGGACGTCTGGTCGGCGGGCTGTACGGCATCTCGCTGGGTGGGCTGTTCGCCGGCGAATCGATGTTTCACGATGAACAATCCGGACGCGACGCCTCCAAAGTGGCGCTGGTGCGGCTGGTGGAGTTCCTCAGCGACGACTACGCCGAAGCCCGCCTGATCGACACCCAGTGGCTGACAGCACACCTGGCCAGCCTGGGGGTGATGGAGATCGACCGCGGCGAATACCTGGACCTTCTCGACGAACTGCTGGCCGTCCCCGAGCCGGCCTGGCCGCAGCGAAGTGCCCATGCCTGAACTGCCCGAGGTCGAAGCCCTGCGACTGTTCTTGACCGACGCCGCTGTCGGCCAGGTGGTCGCGCGCGCCGAGTTGGCGTCCTTCACCTGCCTGAAGACCGTCGAGCCGCCGCTGACGGCACTGGGCGGGCTGGAGGTCGAGCAGGTCTCCCGCCACGGCAAGTTCTTGGCCGTCGAGATCGGCGGCTTGTGGTTGGCCTTCCACTTGGCCCGCGCCGGTTGGCTGACCTGGCGCGACCCGCTGCCCGAGCGTCCGGTCGCCCCGGGCAAGGGCCCACTGGCGCTGCGGGTCGCTTTCGCTGAGGGTGCCGGATTCGATCTCACCGAGGCCGGCACCCAGAAGCGGCTGGCGGTCTATCTGGTCGACGACCTCAGCCACGTACCCGGCATCGCCACTCTCGGACCGGATCCACTGGCCGAGGATTTCGATCTCAGCCGTCTGGAAGCGATCCTCGACGCGTCCGGCCGCGCTCAACTCAAAGGCGTACTGCGCGACCAGCGGGTGCTCGCCGGAATCGGCAACGCCTACTCCGACGAGATCCTGCATGCTGCCAAGCTGAGTCCATTCGCAGCGGCGAGCGGTCTGGACGCGGCGAAGCGTCGCACCTTGTACGGGGCGATCCGCAGCGAACTGTCGCAGGCCGTCGCGCGGGCGTCAGGACTGGCGACCACCGAACTCAAGGACGCCAAACGCGCCGGGCTGCGCGTCCATGGCCGCACCGGACAATCGTGTCCCACCTGTGGCGCCACCATCGCCGAGGTGAGTTTCGCCGATTCCTCGTTGCAGTACTGCCCGTCCTGCCAGACCGGCGGCAAGCTGCTGGCCGATCGACGCCTGTCGCGACTACTGAAGTGAACAGTGATCACAGCTGGGGGTGAGCCGGCCCTGGTTACTGAGTAGGCTCTACTCCAGATTTCGGGGAGGTTCGGGTGCGCATAGCGATGAGGACGGCCTGGCGGTCGTTCGTCGATCGATTGCCGCCATGGACCTCGAACCATCGGCTGGGCTTGACGCTCATCGTCGCTGCGTCGGTAGTCACCGTCGCGATCGCTTTCAGCGGTCCGTCAGCGGTCACGTTGAAGCTGGGGCCGCGCAACAATCTGCTGCCGCCGTGGTACCTGCCGGTGAGCTGGCTCCACCTGGGGGAATGGGTGGTGGTGCCGGCGCTGTGGCTGATGTTGTCGCTCGGCGCGATCGGCATGTGGATCAGTTGGCGGGCCATCAACGCCGGCTGGCGTCCGCGCACCTGGCGGCTGTTCGGGCTCGGGGCGGCACTGAGCGTGGTTTCCAGCCTGATTCCGCCGCTGACCTCGGCTGATGTGCTGATGTACGCCGCCTACGGGCGGCTTCAGGTACTCGGCCTGAACCCGTACGACATCACTCCAGCCGAAGTGTTCCGGCAGGCCTATGACCCGGTGCTGATCTGGACCGAGCGTCCCTGGCAGGACACCCCGAGCGTGTATGGCCCGGTGGCGTCGTACTCCCAATACCTGGCCTCCGTGCTGGGCGGGGAGAACATGCACAACACGGTGTTCTGGCTGCAGATGTTCACCCTGACCGCTTTCCTGATCACCGGGTTCATCGCCGTGAAGCTGGCCAAGGACGACCACAAGTTGCAGGCCCGAGTCGTGCTGTTCACCGTCCTCAACCCGCTCATGATCTGGGGCGTCCTGGTCGGTGCCCACAACGAAGCGCTCAGCGTGGTGTTCGCCATCGCCGGCCTGTGGTTCTTCCGCAAGCATCCCTTCGTCGCCGGAATAGGCATCGGGCTGGCCGGGACGGTCAAGGTCTCGATGGTGTTCTACGGCATCGCGATGGTCTGGGGCTACCGGCACGATTGGCGGCGCCTGCTGCAGTTGGTGGCTGGGGCGGCGCTGCCGCTGATCCTGGCCTACGGCTTGTGGATGCCCAACGCCTTGTTGGCCGCCCAGCGAAACACCGGCTACATCTCACCGGGGGCGTGGGGCGCGTGGGCATTGACCGCCTTCGCCCAGGTGGTCGATCCCGGCACCGCGCGTCAGATCGTGACCACCCTGGGCTGGGTGCTGTTGGTCGTTGTCGCCTGGATGCTCTCGCGAGTACTGCCGTGGCGGTTGACGCCAGGCCAACCGCAGGACGCCGACCCTCGTCAGGATCCGCTGACCATCACCATCCGCACCACCGTGGTGCTGTGCACCGCCTGGCTGGTGACCTCACCGTGGGAATTCTCCTGGTACGACCTGATCACTTGGGTGCCGCTGGGATTGCTGGCCGCCTCACGGCTGGATCTGTTGATGATGTGGCGCGGGGCGTGGCTGTCGATCGCCTGGGTCACCGGTCGCGCCTTGCAGTTCGGCGACGAGATGCACCTCGTGGAGCGGTTCCTGCGTGAACAGCTCAATGTGACAGCCCAATACGCGGTATTGGTCGCCATCGTGTGGTGGTGGTGGAGCCACGGCCATGAGCTGCCCACCGTGAAATCACTGATGCGTCCGCCGTGGCGAAGGCCTGCGGCCAGCCCCATCGAGGGCGATGAATCAGTGCCGCCGGTCGTTGTCGAGTCGTCGGGCTGAGCCGGCGCGGGTCATGCGGTAGTGGGCATTCGATGCCTCCGGTACCGCTCACCATTACCCTTGTCAGGTGCTCGGATACTTCGGACCCGCGGGAACCTTCACCCATCAGGCCCTGCTCAGCCTCAGCGCTGAGCCGGCTGTGGCCTATGACACAGTCGCCCAAGCCCTGGACGCGGTCCGCACCGGCGAGATCACCGCAGCCATGGTGCCGATCGAGAATTCGGTCGAGGGCGGGGTGTCAGCGACTTTGGACATTCTGGCGTCCGGGCGTCCGCTGATGATCACCCACGAGGTGTTACTTCCGGTCCAGTTCAACCTCTATGCCCGTCCCGGGACGCAGCTCAGCGAGGTGAAGCGCGTGGTGACTCACCCGCACTCCGCCGCCCAGACCCGGGGTTGGATGATCGCGAATCTGCCACAGGCTCGGGTTACCGAGGGCGGCTCGAATGCCTACGCAGCCCAAGAGGTCAGTGATCCGTCCAGCAAATACGATGCCGCGATCTGCGGGCGCATCGCCGGAGAGATGTATGGCCTGGAGCCGGTCGCCACGGAGATCGCCGACAACTCCGATGCGGTGACCCGCTTCGTACTGGTGTCGCGTCCGGCCGATCCGCCACTGCCGACCGGCGCAGACAAGACCACCCTGGTGGCCTACATGTACGCCGACCATTCCGGTGCGCTGCTGGAGATCTTGGAGCAGTTCGCCAGCCGAGGCGTGAACCTGACCCGCATCGAATCCCGCCCCACCAAGACCCAATTGGGCAGCTACTGCTTCAGCATCGACGCCGAGGGGCACCTGCGCGATCCGCGTATGGCCGAAACCCTGCAAGGTCTGCATCGCATCTGCGCCGAGGTGGTGTTCCTGGGTTCCTATGCCCGCGCCGACCAGGTGCGTCCCCAGGTTGCGCGCGGCTTCACCGACGCCGACTACGCGGCGGCGAAGTCGTGGTACGCCGGGCTGATCCACCCCGAGGACGACTGATCCATGCGGCCGAATGAGTTCACCGAACTGCTGAAATCCCGGTACAGCGTTCGGGACTTTCGCCCCGACCCCATTCCCGAACAGACCCTCGCCGAGATTATCGACGACGCCCGCTACGCCCCGAGTTGGAGCAATACCCGCGGCTACACGCTGGCCGTGGCCAGCGGCGCCCAGCTCGAGCGGCTGCGCGGCGCCTACGTCGCGGAGTTCGACGCCGCCTTGGGCATGTATCGCCGCAAACCGACGGCTTTCGTGAAGGCCGCATTGACTGGCCGGCTGCCGGACGGCGACTTCAAGACCTGGGGCCGCTACCCCGACGACCTGCGTCCGCGCAGTGTGAAGGTCGGCGTCGGGCTGTACCAGCATCTCGGCATCGAACGCGGCGACCGGGATGGTCGCGACGCCTGGAATCGACGCAACTGCGAGTTTTTCGGGGCACCGACGGTGATCTGGGTGTTCGCCCATGGCGGCCTGCTGCCGTTCTCGGCCCAGGATGCCGGTTTGATGATGCAGACGCTGATGCTGTCGGCCACCGCCCACCAGGTGGGTTCGTGTGCCTTGGGCGTGCTGGCGACCTGGCGACGCTTGATCGACGCCGAGTTCGACATTGCGCGTCCTTACAAGCTGCTCACCGGTCTCGCGCTGGGCTACCCGTCCGAGGCCGCGGTGAACCAGTTTCGCGCCGACCATCCGCCGGTTGCGCTCGCGCGCAGCCGAACGACCAGCTGACGAGCGGGCTTCGACAAGCCCAGCCAACGCAGAACCGACACAGCGCCATGGACGAGCACCACACCCCCGCTCCCTGAGCCTGTCGAAGGGTCGAGGGACCGAAAGCCGCACCCCGAACCGGGAGATAGGATTTCAGCGTGATTGATCCCAAGCTGCTACGCACCGACCCTGACCTGCTCCGTCGCGCCCAGAAGGCGCGAGGGGAGTCCGTGGAACTGGTGGATGATCTGGTTCTCGCCGATGAGGCCCGACGGGCAGCGATCGCTTCCTTCGAGGCGCAGCGCGCCGAGCAGAAGGATCTCGGCAAGCAGGTTGCCCAGGCCAAAGGCGAGGAAAAGACGGTTCTGCTGACCCGCACCAAGGAGCTTTCCAGCGCGGTGAAGCAGGCCGAGGCTGCAGCGAATGAGGCCGGAGCGCGCTTCGACGAACTCATCAAACAGCTTCCGAACCCGGTCTTCGACGATGTTCCCATCGGCGGCGAGGACGACTTCGTCGTCAAGGAAGTCATCGGCGCCCCTCGGGATTTCGAAGCCGAAGGATTCACCCCCCGCGACCACCTGGAACTCGGCGAAATGCTGGGTGCCATCGACATGGAGCGCGGTGCCAAGGTGTCGGGGTCGCGGTTCTACTTCCTCACCGGGGTAGGCGCCCAGTTGGAGTTGGCGCTGATCAACTTGGCATTGAGCAAGGCGATGAGCTGGGGCTTCACCCCCGTATTGCCGCCGGCGCTGGTGAAGCCGTCGGCGATGGAGGGCACCGGCTTCCTGGGTCAGGCCGCCCAGGACGTCTATCACCTACCCGATGACGACCTGTACCTGGTCGGTACCTCGGAGGTGGCGCTGGCCGCCTATCATTCCGAGGAGATCCTGGACGCCGCGACCCTGCCGCGTCACTACGTCGGCTACAGCCCCTGCTACCGCCGCGAGGCCGGCTCCTACGGCAAAGACACCCGCGGCATCTTCCGAGTGCACTGGTTCGACAAGGTCGAGATGTTCGTCTACTGCGATCCGGCCGACGCCGCCGCCGAGCACGAAAAACTGCTGGGCTTTGAGAAGGAGTTCATCACCGCGCTCGAGATTCCCTTCGAGGTGCTCGAAGTGGCCTCCGGCGACCTGGGCTTGAGTGCCGCGCGCAAGTACGACTGCTACGGCTGGCTGCCCACCCAGAACAAATACCGCGAGATCACCTCGACCAGCAACTGCACCGAGTTCCAGGCCCGACGGCTCAACATCCGCCTGCGTGACGCCGATGGGGTGCGCTCGGTGGCCACCCTGAACGGCACCCTGTGCGCGATGACCCGCATGATCATCATGCTGCTGGAGAACCACCAGCAGGCCGATGGCTCGATCTACGTGCCCGAGGCGCTGCGTCCGTATCTGGGCGGGGCGGACTACTTGCGTCCGCAGGGCTGAACCGGTGCGTCCACGGAGCCATCGATGAGTGACCTCCGCATCGGTGTGCTCGGGCGCATTCTCGCCGGCGAGCACGCCGGTTGGTTCGTGGAGATCGTTGAGGATGCGGCCTCGACCGGTGGTCTGCTCATCCTCATCCATCCCGACCGGGAGCGAACCGGTGATGGCTACGACGCGTGGGTCGAGTCAATCTCCGACGCCGAAGGCTACTTCGCGGAGAGCGGCTGGCAGGTCGAGTGGCTCGACCAACGCGATGAGGTGTGGATCTTCCAGGGCTCGGGCGCTTCATTTCCCAGCGGAGTGTTTGTCGACCAGGCACAGGCACGCGCCTGGATTCGAGCCAACGAACTCACCGGTCTGCTGACCAAATACCCCCTCGGCCAAGGCGTCCTCGATTGGGCTGTGCAGCAGGGGTACTTCACTGCCAAGAAGCCTGAGCATCACTCGGCGAAGTTCATCGGACGATTCACCTCGGCTTCGATGGAGCACTACCACTTCGAAGACGGCCAGGAGTAGTCGGAGCGCGATCCGGCAACTCCGACCACGCTCAGGGCTTCACATTCGAACCGATTGGACGCACAGTTGTCTGCAATGGCGAGCAGAGTCGAAGCGACGCGAGTGTGGCCCAACACCCCACACCTGTCGGTGTTCGTCTTCACCCGCAACGACGTGATGGCGTCGCTGGCGGCCATAGCGGGGCTCTTGGAGGGCGACGGTTGTACCTTCGTCGGACGCAGCGTCCTGGCTGAATCGGGCGCGTTCACCAGCACCTCCCAACTCGTCGGCGCCGACGTAGCCGTCGAGGGCACCGCCACGAACTGGCTGGCCCGCCTCGAAGGAACGGACCGGATGCCGATCAGTCTGGCATTTCACGGCCCGAAGGTAGGTCCGGTGGCGCTGCGATTGGCGAACTCAGGCACCGCCGAGGATCCGAACCCTATCGAGGTGTGCTGCCAAGCCGCTGGGTTGAGCGTTCCGGCACGATTCCGCACCCCGGGCGAGCGCCACCGCGGCAAGTACCTGGTCTCCTGGTCTGAGTCTCTGATGACGTCGATGCTCACCGCCACCGACGGCGAGTACTCCGCCATCGGCATCAAGGCCGAACTGCCCACGCCCTCGCAACTGGATTCGCTCGAGCCCGACGACCCGCTGTTGCCCCACACCTGGCTGATCCCCGCATCGCCGTCGCACACGCGCATCGCCACCCTCGATCCGCTCACCGACGCCCCCGACCCCACCATCATGGCCCGCGCCCTCCACACCCTGCGCACCCGGCACTAGCCGGCGCTAATCAGTTTGTGTGCTAGATCCTCCACCGACTACGGGGGAGGATCTAGCACACAACTGCGATCAGGTCAGGTGGGGGCGTACCTGCTCGGCGAAGAGGGTTAGGGAGCGGCGGTTTGCCTCGGGGTCGTAGGAGGCGGGTTTCAGCAGCAGGGTGACGGGGTAGCTTCCCAACTCCTCCTGGAGCGCTTGGCATTGGTCGATGCAGGCAGCCGGGTCTCCGACGATGGCTTTAGCCAGCAGCGCTTCCTCGTCGAACGCTGTTTCGGCTTCGCCGAAAGGGCGCAGGCCGCCGCGTGCAGGGATCTGCCGAATGGCGGCGCGCATGTTCTTGCCAAAGTCGCGAATGAACGGCAGCGCTTCAGCTCTCGCACGGCCATGGTCCTCGGCACAGAGCAAATAGCGCGCCGCAACGAAGGGTGGCGCCGCTACGGGGCCGGCGGCGGCATAGGCATCCATCACGCTGCGGAACTTCGAACTCGGCGCGGCCGAGGCACCCATCAGGCCGTAGCCGCGTTCGGCAGCCAGCGCCACGCTCTCCGGCGTACTGCTCGCCAGCCAGATCGGCAATCGTGACCTGTTCAGCCGCGGATACACCGACAGGTTGTGATAGCGATAGTGCTCGCCGTCGAAATCCACCTCGGTGTCGGCGAAGATCCGCTCCAGCAGGTCGAGCGCCTCGAACAGTCGCGATCGGCTGTCATCGTTGCTGACTCCGAAGTGTCGGAACTGGTCGGGGAAGGGTCCACCCCGGCCCACGCCCAGCAGCAGCCGACCACCGGAGATGGCATCAACCGTGGCGGCATCCTCGGCAACCCGAATCGGATCGTGGAAAGGCAGCAACACCGCTCCGGCGCCGAGCGCGATCCGACTGGTGCGGGCCGCCAAATGCGCCAACAGCGCAAAGATCGACGAGCTCACGCTGAACTCGTTGAAGTGGTGCTCAGTGATCCACACCTGTTCGAAGCCGAGGGTTTCGGCATGCATCACCGAGGCCACCGACTCTGCAAAGGCCTGGCCGGTATCGCCGAAGGGGTTCTCGAAGTTCGCGAACAGCGCGTAGCTGTGCACCCTCAGGCCGCCTTGGTGAAAATCGTCCAGCTTCCGCTGTCGCTGATGTCGACGGTGCCCTCGATGCCGACCTCGGCCAGGAGTGCTTCGAAGTAGGACGGCGGGAACTTGGCGGCGCGCTCGGCGCGTCCGGACTTCCATTCGGCGTCATCGGCCATGGTGGCCAAGATCTCGTCACGCAGTTCGGCATTACCGAAGCCGCCGCCGATGAACGCCCAGCCGCCCGGACGCAGCACCCGGTAGATCTCACGAAAGCCCTCGGCTTGGTCATTCCAGAAGTAGACCGACCCCCGGCTGACGACCAGATCGACCGATCCCTCGGCGAAGTTGAGTTTCTCGGCCTGGCCCAGTTGCGCGCTGACCTGATCGCACCTGCCATGCTCGGCGGCGTTCTCCTCAGCGAGTTCGATGCACTCGGGCACGGGGTCGACCACGATCACCTGCAGGTCGCTGATCTCGGCCAGGCGGACGGCCAGCATGCCCGGCCCCCC
>SWBZ01001036.1_pt1 | contig 124488 bp, 109 predicted proteins | sample 4693031 | NCBI WGS metagenome assembly SWBZ01 (sample SAMN10267274, study PRJNA491770) | bioreactor metagenome | isolation source: DHS bioreactor inoculated with | place: Japan: off Shimokita Peninsula
GGACGGGACGCAGAACACCGGCTCCGGCCAGACGGCAGCCCCCGAGGGCGGCAATGGCGGCGCAGGAGATTCGGGCGCTCTACAGAAGTAACCCGGGGGTTATCTCACCGCCGACACGGCGGTAATTATCTGCATATCCAGTATTCTATCGAGGCGGAAGGTGCATCTCTCCTTCCGCATGTGGCAATAAGCGTATAGGTACGTCCCGCCCCTTCTGGCGCTGATTTCGAGCGGCTCTATAACGCGGGTAGTGGTCTCGTTCCTGTATGCCGAAAGGTACTTGATCCGGAGCTTCCCCCGCACCCTCAAAGTCTCTTCTATCTCCCACGGCACGACCATCTGCGTGACCACCTCTTCGACGACAACCGTCTCGCCCTGGAGCTTCAAGACGTCCTTCAGCCTCTTTAGCCGTATTCCCCGCCTGTTAAGGTCCATGAGGAAATATTCGAACACGCTCCTCGTCGTCTGGACGTCTGCAAGCGCCCTGTGCGCCGAGGCGGCCGGGAGCCCTATGTCGCGGGCGATTTGCCCGAGGCTGTTACTGGCGAACGAGTAATATCTCCTCGCTATCCCGAGCGTGTCTATGACGTCCGTCTCCGGGAGCGTAAGCCCGAGGTTCGAGAGCTCCATTTTGAGGAATCCTAGGTCGAACCGCGCGTTGTGGGCGACGATAACCGCGTCCCTTATGAACGACAGCAGATCGCCGGCGATGTCTCTGAAAAAGGGCGCCCTGCTCACCATCGCATCCGTAATGCCGTGGACGGTAACTGCGCCTAGGGGTATCGATCTTCCGGGATTGACGAGTGTTACGAATCTGTCTACTTCTTCGCCATCTACGGTCTTAAGGACGGCGATCTCGCAAACCCTGTCCCCGGTAGCGGGGTCGAGTCCGGTGGTTTCTACGTCGAGGAAGGCAAAGGGTACTTCGGAAGGGCTCAGATAACGCACGCTGGACTCCTTTTGTGATTAATATTACCACGAAGTGAGGGTACCAAGGAAGGGGCCGGATTAAAAGCCCGGGGTCTCAGCCGGAAAGCTCGGAAAGTATCTCACTGCCGCCGTTTTCCATGAGGATACGGGCGAGTCCCTCGCCGAGCTCCTCGGGCTCTCTCACGGGGCCTGTGACCGTCTCTCTCACGATCCTCCGCCCGTCGGGCGAGGCAATGATGCCGGTCATCCGTATGAACCTCCTCTCCACCTCCGCATAAGCGCCGGCCGGCACATTACAGTCCCCGCCGAGCCCTCTGAGGAACGCCCTCTCCGCGACTGCCGCCGTCCACGTATCCTCGTGCGTGATAGACGCCGTTATCTCGAAAGCCCATGGGTCGTCCTCCCGTCCTTCGACGGCGATTATCCCCTGCCCCGGCGCGGGTACCATCACGTCCGGCGGGATAATATCCGACGCCTCGGCGGTGAGCCCCATGCGACCGAGCCCGGCGGCCGCCAGGATTATGGCGTCGTACTCATCGCCCTCCCTGAGCTTCCGTATCCGCGTATCCACGTTCCCGCGTAGAGGAAGGATTTCGAGGTCAGGCCGGAGGCTAAGGAGCTGCGCCCCCCGCCGAAGGCTCCCCGTCCCGACCCTCGCCCCCTCGGGCAGGCGGTCGAGCGTAAACCCGCCGCGCGTCAAAAGCGCGTCCCTCGGGTCGTGCCTCTCCGGCACCCCGCCTATCGCGAGCCCGTCCGGCAAAACGGCCGGCATGTCCTTCATGCTGTGGACCGCGGCGTCGATTTTATTTGTCAGAAGCGCGTCTTCTATCTCCTTCACGAAAACGCCCTTGCCGCCGATCTCCGACAGGTCCGACTTCTGGTCCCTGTCTCCTTCGGTCTTTATGATCTTTATCTCGGTGATTAAATCGGGGTAATTTTCGAGAAGAAGGCCTTTTATGAAATTCGCCTGCCACAGTGCAAGCGCGCTTCCCCTAGTTCCAATCCTGAACGGTCGATTCATCATCCTCTTCTTCTACGAGCAGGAGGATATCTTTCTCAAGCTCAAAAAGTTGTTTGACCGAATCCACGTAGAGAGCGCCCCTCGACGTCGAGGCCTCCTTCTTCAGATTCGTAAGAGGTCCGTGAAGAATCTTGCCGATTATACGGGACGCCATGCCGTCGATGACCTCCCTCTCCTTATCGGAATAGTTCTCCAGCTTGGCGAGCGCCCTTTCGACCTCTATCGATTTTATCTGCTCGAACCTCTTTTTGAGGTCTATTATCGCCGGCACCACCTTAAGCCCGTTTATCCACGTCTGGAATCCCTTTTCGACTTCGAGCACGATCTCCTCGGCGCGTGCGGCGCTTTCGCGGCGCGACCTTATATTCTCGTCGAGGACGCCCTTTAAGTCGTCGATGTCGTAAAGATAAATGTCCGGCAGCTCGCCCACCCTCGGGTCTATGTCGCGCGGGACGGCTATGTCTATCATGAATATGGGCTCGTTCCCCCTGAGCTTAAGGGCCTCGCGCATGTGATGCGGCTTTATGACGAAGTCGGGCGATCCCGTCGCCGTTATTACAATATCTACGTCTTTTAGGCTATAGAATATTTCTTCGTATCTTATCGGCTTCCCGTTAAGGCTCTCGGCAAGGGTAGACGCGCTTGAAAAGCTCCTGCTCGATATGACGAGCTCTCCTATGCCCGCGCCGATCAGGTTCCTCGCGGCTAGCTCCGCCATCTCCCCCGCGCCTATAAGCATGACTGACCTTTTCGTAAGATCGTCGAATATTCTCTTTGCGAGCTCGACGGCGACGTAGCTCACGGACACGGCCCTCGACCCTACCCCCGTCTCCGTCCTGATGCGCTTGGCGACGAAGAACGCCGAATGGCAGAGCCTGTTCAATATGAGCCCGGCGGTGCCCTTTATATACGCCGTCCTGTATGCATCCTTTATCTGCCCGAGTATCTGCGGCTCGCCGACCACCATCGAGTCGAGCCCCGCCGCCACGTTATACATGTGGCGGACGGCCATGTGCCCCACGGATGCGTAGAGATAAGGCGAGAACTCCTGCACAGGTATGGAGCGCGCTTCTGAAAGGAACGTCTTTATGGATTCGATACACCTGTCGGCGTCTTCCGACACGGCGTACACCTCAATTCGGTTACACGTCGAAAGTACGAGGCACTCGCTCACATAAGGCATTCCTGCGAGTACCGGGAGGTTTTCCTCGAGCTCCTCCTTCGTGAAGGAAAAGCGCTCTCGAAGCTCAACCGGCGCGGTTTTGTGGCTGAGTCCGAGGACCACTATTCGCTGCATCTCGTTACCTGCACACACTCCGGGTTTAGACCCTTAATTATATACGAACTCGAAATTATTGCTATTCCGTAACGTCAGGCCTTTTTGCCTATAAAGCTAAGGAACTCGGCCCTCGTCCTCTCGTCCTTCTTGAACGCCCCCCTCATCGAGCTCGTCAACATGCTCGCGTCGGCCTTCATTATGCCCCTCATAGCCATGCAAAGGTGCTTGGCCTCGGCCACGACGGCCACGCCCAGCGGATGAAGCTCGTCCATGAGGAAATCTGCTATCTGCGCCGTCATCCTCTCCTGCACCTGGAGCCTCCTCGAAAACACCTCCACGATCCTCGGTATCTTGCTGAGGCCCACGATCTTCCCGTTCGGGATGTACCCCACGCTGCAGTTCCCGAAAAAGGGCAGCATGTGATGCTCGCAGAGGCTGTAGAACTCGATGTCCTTCACAACGACCATCTCGTCGTATTTGATGTGAAAAAGCGCTTCCCTTATTATCTCCTGGGGCGAAGCCGCATACCCGGCCGTAAGCTCCTCGAACATCCTCGCCATGCGGTCCGGCGTGTCCTTGAGCCCCTCGCGGTTCGGGTCTTCCCCGATCTTGACCAATATCTCCCTTATTGCAGTCTCAACGCTCATAAGGATATGTCTCCTCTTCGTAAAACTCGAAATAGCTCGTCGCCGTCTCGCTCAGCCTTATGTGAACGAGGCTCTTCCCGAGCCCGGCCCTGAGCCGCTTCCATATGTATTCCGCTATGTTTTCCCCTGTGGGCTGATTGCCCGAAAAATACTGGACCTCGATGTCGAGGCGCTTGTAGTCGAGCTCTTCTATAACCGGCATGACTGCCTCGTCGAGCACGCTCTCGGGGACGGCAAATCCGCTCACGGCGTCGATGCCGCCCGCGGCCTTAACTTCCAGGTAATAATCGTGCCCGTGTCCCCCGGGGTTCGAGCACGTATCGAAAATCCTGAAATTCTCCTCGTCCGTAAGGCCCTTTATCGCCAGCCTGTGCCCCGCGGAAAAACGGTAAGTCTTCGTTACCGTCACATGTTCCATCAGTCTTCGTCCCTCCAGTAATCGACGTACATGTCCCTGGTCTCGTAGAGCCTTACCCTGTATAGCCGGCACCTCTCGTCCCCGGGGATCTTCTCCTTAAAACCGTCCCAAAGGACGCGGGCGATGTTCTCCGTCGTCGGCACGAGCGTCTTAAAATGCGGATTATCCTCGTTTAAATGCTTGTGGTCGAAGTCTTCGAGCACTTCCTTCATTATCTTCTTCAGGTCGTAAAGGTTAATGATCATTCCCGTTTCCGGGTCCGCCTCCCCCTCCACCGTAAGCTCGAGGGCGTAATTGTGCCCGTGTCCGTGGGGGCTCGCGGATTTCCCGAACACCTCTTTATTCTTTTCCTCGCTCCATTCCGGGTTCCAATACCGGTGAGATGCGGAGAAATCCATTCTCTTCGTCAGAAGTTTCCTGTATCCCATGATTAATTGTATCCGTTTTTTCGGCGACCGATTAGCATAGCATAGTAAATTCCACCTACCAACTTTCTTTGAGGGTATGTGTGGGGTAACCTTTTAAGTTCATGCGGAGTGAAGATTCTCGGGAAAAACTAGGCTCGCTCCTGAAGATACTCGGCAGGAAAAGAAGGAACTTTCTTCTCCTGAAAGGTCTCGCCGGCGCGGCTATTGTGCTTCTGGTTGCGCTCACCGCAGCCGGGCTTCTTTCGCTCCTCTCCGAAAGCCCGGTCTACTACTCGGCGCTCAAGATACTCCTCATAGCCGCGGTAGCCGGGGGGGCCTATCTCCTGGTTTTCCTCCCGTTTCGTAAAAAACGCGGCGGCGACATTCTAGCGAACCTCGACAGCCTCTCTCCCGGTCTCGGGGAAGATACGCTGAGCGCGGTCGAGCTCGGGCAGGACTCTGGAGGTGGCGGTCCCGCGTACGGCTCCCGCGAGCTCGCCTCGGCGCACATAGACTACGCCTCGAAGAGGCTCGAAACCGGGGACCTATCCTCTATATATACCGGCAGGAAGCTCAAGCGATACGCCGCCCCGCTCGCCGCCTCGGCGCTCGTCGCGGCCCTCGTGCTGTTCATCGCCCCTGAAGGTTTCAGATCGTTTCTTTTAAGCTCCGAGCTTTTCCCCGGCGAAAGCACCCGGAGGCTCGGCCTCGCCGATATAGAGCTCACGCTCGACTATCCGGCATACACCAAACTCCCGCAGCAAAAATTCTCCGGCGTAAGCGGCGACGTAAAGGCCCTCAAAGGTACGAAGGTCACGTTCTCCGCGCGCCCCTTGGGGAAATTCTCGGATGGCAGGCTCGCGCTCGAAAACGGCTCGTCCTTCCCGGTGTCGGTAAAGGACGGCAGGATTAGCTCCTCCTTCACTGTCCTCGGCGACGGGAGCTACCGAATCGTCGAATCGTCGAGGGACTACGGCTCCGAGCCCTTTTCCATAACCGCGGAGGAAGACGCCCCGCCGAAGGTTTCCATAACCACCCCCGGCGGCGAGACGGTCGAGGCCGATTCCAGCGGGAGGATCGAAATACTCTACGAGGCCGACGACGACTTCGGCCTCTCCGAATTCAGGCTCACATGGGAAGGCCGCGAAGGCAAGTCCGACAGGCTCATAGGCAAGGCCCCGGCTGGCCGCGCCTCATATAACGACACATATCTCTTCGACACGGGCGGCGTCGATTTCGGCGCCGGCGGTACGATAAAGCTAAGGCTAGAGGCCTACGACAACGACTCCGTCTCGGGTGCCAAGCCCGGCGTATCGAACGCCATAACGGTAAAGCTCTCCGACGAAAAGCAGAAGCACCGCGAAGTCGTGGCAGAAACCGAAAAACTCATGGAAGAAATGCTGGACGTCCTCGGCGATGAGATCGACGCCGTGGATACATACAAAAAAGCACTTACCGCGGGTGGCCAGTCGGCCGAAAACGCGCTCAAATCCCAGTCCCGCATCACGTCCGGCATCGAAGGCGCGTCCTCGACGCTAAAGGGAATCCTCGAAAGCATGAAGGATGACAACCACTCCGACTACACGCAGTTCCTCGCCCTGGCCAACATGGACGTCAGGATAGACGACTTACTCTCCGAGCGCCGCTCCATGCTCGAGTTCTTCGACGTTATAGACACCGCGCGGCTCGGCCGCCTGATGGACAGGGAGATAGTCGAGTTCGAGGAGGACATCCTCTACCTCGACTCCATGCTCAAGAGCGAAAGGCTCCGCGAATCGCTTATGTCGGGGAGGGAGCTCCTGTCCGAATACGGCCAGCTGTCCGAGATGCTCTCGAAGCTCGGCGAGACTGGCGACGAATCGCTCCGCGCCGAGATTGAAAACAAGCTCCGCGAGCTCGAAAAGAAAATGTCGGAGCTCGCCCAGAAGATGGCCGCTATGAGCGGCGACATACGCGAGGGCTTCCTCAACGAAGACGCGTTCAAGTCGATGGACATGAAGCAAAAGCTCGACGAGCTCCGGAAGATGATGGAAAGCGGCGACATAGACGGCGCCCTCTCGGCGCTGGCCCAGCTCGAGCAAACCGTCCAGAGCATGGTGGCCTCGCTCGAAAGCGGGCTTCAATCCTTCGGCTCGTCCCAGATGTCCCAGGACATGACGAAACTTAACGAGATCATATCCAAGATCGGCGGCCTCGAGCGCGAGCAGGAATCCGTCAAGGAATCCACCGAAGAGATGAAGAAATCCATGCTCGAAGACCAGGGGGCACAAAGCAGGAGCCTTCGGGATTTCATAGACAAGCAAAAAGAGAAAGTAGCCGAGATAAGAAAGAACCTCATGGAGGCTAAGGCCAAAATAACCGGCAGCGCGCGTGTAGAGACATCCCCCGACGGCGGCTACCTCCTCGACGCCAGCATCCAGAAAGCCGAGGAGCTTAGGAACTGGCTCGAATCCATGGACATAAACGAATCGCTCAAGAACGCCCGCGCGCTCAGGCAAACGTCCGACAATCTCCTCGACCTCGGGGACGCCGGCGTCGGCAATTTGAGGGCCGGCCGCCAGGAGCTTTCTAACTCGAACCAGCTTTCCGGCGAGATCGTGAAGGACCTCGAAGAATTCCTTAATTCGAGCCAGCAGAAACCCGAGTCGGGCGGCATGGCCGAAAGGCAGGATGAGATAAGAAAGGACGCCGGCTCGCTCGGGAGCGAGATAAGCGAAATGTCCAAGGACCTCCCGCTAAGCCCGGGGATCGGCGGCAAGGTAAGCGACGCCGAGAACTTCATGGGCAAGGCTTCGGACAGCTTGGGCGGGAACGAAATATCGAAGGCCATCTCGAACCAGGACGAGGCCGTAAAGTCGCTCAAGAGCGCCCGCGAGGAGGCCGAGGGATTGCTCCAGAAAATGCAGGCCAGCGCGCGCGGCAACGGCCAGCCCGTCCCTATGGTGCTCGGGCAGCGGCAGGCCTCGGGCTCCCAGGGCATGGACACGCGCTATGTCGAGATACCGGCGGCGGACGATTCCGAGGTCGGAAAGGCGTTTAAGGAAAGGATCATCGAAGCGATGAAAAGCGGCTCTCCCGAGGGCTACGGTGAGCTCAACAGGAAATACTACGACAGGATAATAAAATGAAGCTCCGCACAATACTCATAACGGCGCTCGCGCTCCTTCTCTCCGCCGCGGCTCACACGGCCGCGCTGGCGGGGCCCGCGCCCGCAGAGCCGTCCCTCCTGCAATCCGCTGAGGACGACATTAAGAAGTGGAAGATAGACGAGGCCTCGCAAAAGGCGGACGACCTGCTCCACGCCGCCGACACCGAGGACAAAAAGCTCGAAGCCTGGTACCTGAATGCCATAGTCGAGTTCTACAAGGGCAATTACGAAAAGGCGGGCGAGTACGCGGGCATGGTCCTCGAAAATTCTAAGGACGAGGATAAGGGGCAGGGATTTATCGGATTCATCGCCCACGCGTCAGAGAACAGGCCCGACTGGAAGGAAGTCGATTCCGACAACTTCATTATCAGGTATGCGCATCCGAAGGACCTCGTCGTCGCCGAGCTCGGTAGGGACATTCTCGAAAAGTCGCGCTACGAAATAGGCCTTGACCTCGAAACCTACCCGGACGATCCCGTAATAATCGAAATATATCCCGACCTCGAAAGCTTCACGCTCGCCTCTACCCTCCCGCCCGAAAACGTCGAAACGACGGGGGTCGTCGGCATATGCAAATTCAACCGCATCATGATCCTATCCCCGAGGCTCTTGCCGAAAGGATACACATGGGCCGACACGCTCGCCCACGAGTACACGCACTACCTCATATTTTTAAAGAGTGAGAACACCGTCCCCGTCTGGCTCCACGAAGGCATAGCCAAGTTCGAGGAAGCCCGGTGGAGGCAGGAAAAGCGGAACGTGCTCACGCCCTTTTACGAAACGATACTCGCCGACGCGCTCAATAACGACAGCCTCGTGCCGATAGAGAAGATGCACCCGTCGCTTGCGATGCTCGACAGCGCCCGCGAGGCCCAGCTCGCCTTCGCACAGGCCGGGACGAGCGTCAGCTTCCTCGTGGACAAGTGGGGCAACGACGGCCTAGTCGCGCTCCTCGACTCGATGAGAAAACGCGACGATTACCAGACCTCTATAGAGGAAGTCACGGGGCTTCCGTTCGGCGATTTCATGACCTCGTGGCGGGCAGACCTCGAAGGCAAGAACCTCCGCGAGATGATCCCCGGCATGCAAGTAAAGGGCGTCAGGATAATAAAGGACTCCGAGGAAGAGCCCGACGGCAGCGAAGACCTCGTCGATATAGACGACAAAAAGGCGCGCGACCACACCCGCCTGGGCGACCTTCTCGGCGAGAGAGGCAGGCTCAGGGCGGCCGTATATGAATACGGGAAGGCGCTCACGTTCGACCCGAGCTCGCTCGTCATATCGACCCGCATGGCCACGGCCCTAAGCCGTCAGGGCGAGCAGGACAAGGCCCTCGCCGCGGTGGAGCCGCTTTTCGAGCTCTACCCCGACGAGATAGACGTGAACCTCGTCCTCGGCCGCATATTCCTCGCCAAGGGCAACACGGCCCGCGCCGAGGAATCGTTCACGGCCGCCCTCTACGTAAACCCGTTCGACCCGCACATTCACTCGGCCTTGAAGACCATATACGAAACCGAAGGGCGGAAGGAAGAGGCCGAAAAATACGGCAGGATGCTTACAATACTCGGATACCAGGAGCAGAAGAAATGAACGAAGAATTGCACACAAACGACGCCGAAACTGTAAAGGAAATCGCCCGCGTGCGCGGCGAGATAGTAAACGAGATCGGGAAGGTCATAGTCGGGCAGGAAAAGGTCGTCGATCTCCTCCTCATATCGCTCATGTCCTCCGGTCATTCCTTATTCGTCGGCGTCCCCGGGCTCGCAAAGACGCTCCTCGTGAGCACCCTCTCGGACGTCCTCAGCCTGAAATTCAACCGCGTCCAGTTCACGCCCGACCTCATGCCCTCCGATATCACGGGCTCCGAAGTCCTGGAGAGGGACCAGCTCTCGGACAAACGCTTCTTCAGGTTCATCCACGGGCCTATATTCTGCAACATTCTCCTGGCCGACGAGATAAACCGGGCGTCTCCGAAGACGCAGGCCGCGCTACTCCAGGCGATGCAGGAAAAGCGCGTAACGGTCGGCGGCGAGACGTACCCCATAGCCTCCCCTTTTCTGGTATTTGCCACTCAAAACCCGATAGAGCAGGAAGGCACCTATCCTCTCCCCGAGGCCGAGCTCGACAGGTTCATGTTCCAGATAGACGTCACGTACCCGTCCTACGAAGAAGAGGTGAAGATAGTCCAGACGACGACCGGCACGTATAAACCCGTTCTCTCGAAGATACTCGACTCGAACAAAATCCTCGAATACCAGGAGCTCGTTCACAGGGTCCCGGTCCCTGACCACGTCGCCGCCTACGCAGTAAGGGTCGCGCGGGCCACCCGCCCTGAAGACCCGAACACTCCAGAGGCCGTAAGGCAGGGCGTGTCGTGGGGCGTCGGTCCGAGGGCCTCCCAGTACTTGATACTCGGCAGCAAAACCCGCGCCGTCCTCGACGGAAGGTTTACCCCCTCCACAGAAGACGTGGACGCCATAGCCGGGCCGGTCCTCAAGCACAGGATTGTCCTTAACTTCAGGGCCGAGGCCGAGGGAATAAAGCCGGAAGATATTATTCGTGAGATATTAGATAAGGTAGATCCGAGGGCTGACGCTCGTCTTGGTTTATAACGACTGCGCTCTTGGGGTATTTCTCCTTTAAGAGCGCCTCCACCGAAGGCTCCATCCTTTCGAGGAAGGGCTTCGGATAAATACCCATCACGAACATCATGACTGCCAGCGGGAGGAGCACTATTATCTCCCTCGCGCTCGCGTCTTTCAGTTTCTTGTTCTCCGGGTTTTCGAGAGGGCCGAGCATCACCTTCTGATACGCCCACAGCATGTAAACCGCGCCGAGAATGATTCCGGTCGCGCCGATCGCCGCGTACTTGTAGTTGTACTCGAACGCGCCCAGGAGTACGAGAAACTCTCCGATAAAGCCGTTAAGGAGCGGCAGTCCTATGGACGACAGCGTCGCCAAAAGGAAGAACGCTGCGAAAAGCGGCATCACCTTCGCTATGCCGCCGAAATCGGCGATCTTCTTCGTATGCCGCCTGTCGTACAGCATCCCGACGAGGATAAAGAGCGCCCCGGTCGAAATACCGTGGTTCACCATTTGGTAGATACCGCCCTGCATGCCCTGAATGTTAAGCACGAACACGCCGAGCATCACGACGCCCAGGTGGCTTACGCTGGAATAGGCGACCAGCTTTTTAAGATCCTTCTGTGCGAAGGCGACCATCGCCCCGTACACGATCCCGATAAGCGACAGCACTATCAGCACCGGCAGATACGCCTGCACAGCGTCTGGGAAAAACGGCATCAGGAAACGTACGAAGCCGTAAGTACCCATCTTCAGCAAAACACCGGCAAGGATCACGCTGCCCGCGGTCGGGGCCTCGACGTGCGCGTCGGGCAGCCACGTGTGCAGCGGAAACATCGGCACCTTTATCGCGAAGGCGAGGCAGAACGCGAGGAACGCCAGCCCCTGCGGGCTAAGAATGCCGCTGAACGGTATCTGCAATTTATAGAAGTCGAGCGCATCCATCGACGGGAAGCCGAACTGCTGGATGTGAAGGTAATAGAGATAAAAGATCGCTATCAGCATCAGCGCGCTTCCGAACGCCGTGTAAAGGAAGAACTTTACCGCGGCGTAAATGCGCCTGTCCGTCCCCCATATGCCGACGATAAAGTACATCGGTATAAGCACCGCCTCCCAGAACACGAAGAAAAGTATCATGTCTAGGGCAACGAACGTCCCCAGAAGTGCGGTTTCCAGGAAAAGCATAAGCACGAGGAACTCCCTCATGCCCTTGTGTATCGAATTCCAGGTGCTGAGCAGCGTTATAGGCATCAGGAACGTAGTCAGCATCACGAGTAGTATGCTTATGCCGTCTATGCCTATGTGATAGCTCACCCCGAGGCCGGTCAGCCACGGGATCTTCGTCTCGAACTGCATCCCCGGGAATCCGAGCGCAAAATTTGTGAAAAGTGGGATAGAAAGGAGGAATTCGATTATCGCAACGACAAGCGCCCCGATCTTCATCTTCTCCTGGTCCTTGCTAACGTACGAAAGCAGCAAAACCAGGGGGATGCCTACCAGGGGGAAAAACAATATGAGTGACAGGTTCCCGCTAAATATTGATTCCATTTATGGTTGATACCCTAGCTGAAGGCCCAGCAGTCGAATACGGGGTGTAAATATACTTGAGGGTATGGATGTTTCAAGACATGCCGCGCATGCATAAACTCAACGTCTCGGCAATCAGCCGCGACTCCACTCTCCGTCGTCTTTTTTGTCGTCATTCTGAACCATGTCCCGGACTTGATCCGGGATCTATTCAGAATCTCGTTTTTTGTCATTTCGAACAACAATTCCGAGCATGCGAGGAATCACCGCACTTCTGTCATTCCCGAATGCTTGTATCGGGAATCCAGTTTTTATATTTTGTCATTTCGAACAACGATTTCGAGCATGCGAGGAATCGGACGCCCTGAGCCGATTGCAAGAAAGCGTATCCGGTACTGCTCGGAAACACCTCAAATTAAAACATTCAGTATCCATCCTTTCCCTTTGATCTTCCTCCCCCTCCCAGGGGAACGAATGCGAGCAAGCAAGCATTCGGTTGTCCCTGACCGACTGCAGAGAAGCCCATCCAGTACTGCTCGAATGTTGCTGACACCAAATTAAGCCAGGGTGGGGGTTACCTAAAGTTCTGTCATTCCCGAATGCCTGTATCGGGAATCCATATCCTTTCATCTTTCGCATTTTTTGCCCTCTCCCCTTGGGGAACGAATGCGAACGAGCGAACATTCGGACGCCCCGGGCCGACTACTCAAAACTTTATCTAGTACAGCTCGAAAGTATCCGAAACCAAAGAGGGATAAAGGGTGAGGGGGTACCTTGGAAACTAATCCAGCATCCTGAACAACAATCCCGGGCAATCGAAGAACAGAACACCTCCCTACCTCTCCACCCCCGGCACTCTCGGAGCCTCCGGGAACTCCTTAACCCCCTCGGACACGAAGTGCCCCTCCTCGTAAGGGGCGTTCACGACCCGCCTCTTTATCCTCCATCCGGCGGCCTCGCGGACGAAATCGTCCTCGTATGCCCCCGACACGATCCATATGTTCCGGAGCCCGTCCTCGTAAACCTGTATGTGGGTGGCAGTAACCCGGCACGTCGAATACGCGCTGTCGCCGTTTATCTCCACGACCGGCGCGCTGATAAGATGGCACGACCAGTAGCACTTCACGAGAAAAGACTTGAAGAGGTCCTCCGCCTCCTCCTGCTTGAACCTTATGACATTCTCCCCGAGAAGATAGATCAGCTCGGCGTCCTTCGAGAACACCTTGCCCAGGAGCCCGAAACGCTTCTCGTCGAGCGCCTTTCCATACACCTGCACCACCTGGCTGATTTCGTAGTAGTCCGATAATTCCTCTGCGTTCGGCATCTGTCTAACCTCCCTTACGCGGCTTTCTCAGCATCGGCGCCACCACAGGCGAATCGCCGTGCTGTATCTCTCCAAGTATATCGAACCCGTGCCGCTCGTAAAAAGGAATGTTCCTCGGGTTGGACGATTCGAGATACGCCGCCGCGCCCTCCCGGTCGCATATGGCGAGCGCGTGCTTCATGAGGACCGAGCCCACACCCCTGCCCTGGAATCTCGGATCGACGCCTATCAGCGGTAGATACCAGTGCGGCTCCTCCGGATGGAAATTCCCCATCTGCTCCAGTATGGCGAAAACGGACGGACGCCGTGCTTCGGAAATCGTCTCCTCGATCACGCTCATGAGCGCGTCCTCGTCCGGCCCCTCGCCGGGCGGATACCATAGCGCGACGCCTGAGAAACCGTCTGTGTAATGCGCGGTTCCGAGGCCGACAGCCCGCCCTCCGAACGCCCGCGCGAAACGCGGAAACGCGCTCAGGTACGCCTCCGGCGTCTCCCACGACCACCTCGTCATCGGGTCCCCGGCGAACGCAAGCGTCAAAGCTGCGACCACCGCCTCCTCATCCCCCGTCCCGGCAACGTTAATGTTATTTTCCAACATAGCCCTCCCCCCCGATTTAATAGCGTTACATCTTAATTGAAGCAATCAACAAGCTTGTAATAATTTGGTTAAGCAATACTCAAGAATTAAACACAAATTTCACTTTAATACCGGATCATACAAACTCAGACCTAAGCAAATAAGTTCATATATGATATATAACGTAGCGGCACCTCCAATAACCAATAAAACCTTAAGTGATCTGAGGAGCCATATTGGGTATAACTCAGTAGGCAGTGTAGTAACCTCTTTTGCAAACCCATCACTATGACGTATACCAGCATGTATTTGATTGTATAAAATGGGAGGGAAATAAAGATATGAAATTGATACCTGTTCTTCAGGAACGAGTGTTGGGAATACTATTTCAGCTCCCCCATTGATGAGAATCTGAACACTAAATTCGATGGCAGGAAAGACGTTATAGTGCTCTGGGAGATAACTATGCCGTACTCGAACATCGGTTGCTGGCTTCTTTCCGGCATTTCGGATTACAATACCGTGTGTATGTATTGTTCCAGGATTATCACCCTTGATCGCAAAAGCCGATGCGTGTGTGTAATAGGCTATTAATTTTGGCTTTCTTTCAAAAATTCTCTGTAGCCACATACCTATCAGCAATGTGGCTATGGGTGCAAGAAACACTGCAAAAATTGACCAATTAATCTGCATATTTGTACTATCTTGGCTTGCCACAGATTTTTAATTCAATATTTTTCTACCCTACCGAAATTTATTGATTTGATGTAGGATAAATTAATAACCTACAGACCGCAATGTCAGAAGATCTCGAAGTCCTAGCCCAATACCACAAATCCTTGCTTGAGGCTCTTCGCCATCGAGAACAAGAAATATTTCTTTATCTTACCATCTTAGGCCCTTCGCTTGGTGGTTTCATATGGCTGTTATACAAATTTGAAGATAACGCTAAAAATAAAAATCTTTTAATCATTACCACCTTTGGTATTTGGATTTTATTTTTACTGGGTGCATTGTATTCAATCGCTTTAGGATACAATTATCGATATATTACATTGCAACTGAGGAAATTAGAAAAAGAACTTGGGATTAAAGATAAAGTACTTAATATATGGAGTATATCATTTGATGACTGGAAAAAGGAACATACAATTTGCTACAAAATACCTTGGTGTGGACCACCAGAAGTTATTAAATGGTTTTGGCTAGCATTTATCTTCTTAACTTTATTTACTATGATTATTGTTATCATTTATACGAAGAATTGTATAATGCTGGTTGGATTAATTTTTGCTTTGATAGCTTTAATATCACCTATCACGTATGGTTGCAAAATACACTACATTTGTGATAAGGAAACAGAAAAGAAAGACTCAAATAAAATTGAGTAAAGCCCCCTCACCCGCACTCCTTGCAAACCCCGTGCAGGTATAGCCTCCGCGAATCCACGCGAACGTTGTCCAGGCTGGACTTCTCGGGATCGACCTCGTAGTCGAATTCTTTCAGGTAAACGTCCGCCACCTTCCCGCACTTGTCGCAGACGAAGTGGTGGTGCTCCTCGAGGTTCGTGTCATACCTCATCGACGGCCCGCCGAGGTCCAGGTGCGTAAGGAGCCCCGCATCGACCATCTGCTCCATGTTCCTGTAGACGGTCGCCGGCGAGAGCATCGGATACTCGACGCTCGCCTTCTTATATATATCATCCACGGTCAGGTGCTGATCGGCGGCGGCCAGGATGTTGAATATCGCCATCCTCTGAGGCGTCAGCTTAAGCCCCTTCTGCTTCGACGTATCCATCAACATTTCGAGCCTTTTGGCTTTCCCCATGTGTGTCCCTCTCATAAATGAATAGTTTACCAGTACGATATTGGGTTGTAAATGCGAGAAATATTCAGATGAGAATGATTCCTACTTGATAATTGCTCACAATCAGCTAACCTGTATTATATAGATGAAATTGATAAAAACCATTCAAAAAGGGGTTAATCGATCATGACTAACATCGGAATAGACGACAAGAACAGAGACCAGGTAGGTAAGGTACTTAACAGGGTGCTCGCCGACGAATACGTACTCTACACGAAAACAAGAGGCTACCACTGGAACGTAGTGGGCCCTCAGTTCAACGGCCTTCACAAGTTCTTCGAAGAGCAGTACGACGAGCTCGCCGAGATCATCGACGAGGTCGCCGAAAGGGGGAGGTCCATCGGCCTCTACGCCCTCGGCTCCCTCCAGGAGATGCTCGACGAAAAGTCCCTCGAAGAGGACACCACCAAGGGCACGGACTCGAAGCACATGCTGAGGTCCCTCCTCTCCGACCACGAGTCCATCATCCGCAAGCTCCGCGTCGATCTCGAAAAGGCCGGCGAGAAGTATAAGGACATGGGCACGAGCGACTTTCTCACCTCGCTCATGGAAAAGCACGAAAAGATGGCGTGGATGCTGAGGTCAAATCTCGAAGATTAAGCTTCCGGCGGCCGCTCCCCGGTAAGGCGGTTGCCTGCCGGGGCGGCTGCCGGCATTCTTCCGCTCCTGCGCCGGCCACAATGGCGCAGAAAAAACCCCGGTTACCGCGTCCATCCTTCATTTGGTATAATAAACAGGCGTGGACACGTTCCGCCCCGCCCTTTCGGCAATTGACCGCCGGCCCGGGCAAGGAGAAACACCATGGGAATGAAAAAGGTTATAGGCATTAAAAAGGACGAGCCCGAGCAGGGCGTCAGCTTCAAGAAGATAGAAAAGGACAGGCCCGTCAAGTCGGAGATCACCGAAGAAGAGGTCTACCAGTCCCTCCTGAACGTCTACGACCCCGAGATACCCGTCAGCATAGTCGATCTCGGGCTCATTTACGACGTCCAGATTTCTTCCGGTAATAACGTCAACATCAAGATGACCCTCACGACGCCCGGATGCGGCATGGGGGCAATGATAGCGAGCCAGGCCGAGCAGGCCGTTAAGGACCTCGGAGCCAACAACGTCCTCGTCGAAGTCGTATGGGATCCGCCATGGAACCCCGACATGATATCCGACGAAGCGAAGCAGAAGCTCGGAATCGACTGACAGATCGCAGAAATCTCACATAAGGAGTGTGGAACAGTTTTATGGAGCTCAGCCCCGACGGAATCCGGAGCGTGCTTAAGACGGTCAAGTACCCCGGATTTACAAGAGACATCGTATCCTTCGGCATCGTAAAGAACATTAAGGTGGAGGGCAGCAGCGTCGAAATATCCCTCGTCCTCCCCAAACCCGACAGCAAACTGGAATCGGAGATAACAGAATCCGTAAGAAACAGGATTCTCGAAACCCCGGGCGTGGGCGACGTCAGCATACGCATCGCCGCCCGCGAGCCCAAGCCCGCCCCCGGTCAGGGGCCGGCTAAGGCCGAGGCCCAGTCGAAGCTTCCGAAGGTGAAATACTACATCGCCGTCGCCAGCGGCAAGGGCGGCGTCGGTAAATCGACGGTCGCAGTCAACCTTGCCGTGGCCATCGCGAAAAAGCGTAAGAACGTCGGCCTCATGGACGCCGACATCTGGGGCCCGAGCCTCCCGATAATGCTCGGGGTCTCCGACAGGCCACACGCCACAGACGAGAACAAGATCATCCCCCTCGAAAAACACGGCCTCAAGCTCATGTCCATCGGGTTTCTCATAAGCGACGACGAAACCGTCATCTGGCGCGGCCCAATGGTGCACGGCGCGATTAAGCAGTTCATCGAAGACGTCGAATGGGGCGACACCGAATACCTGGTGGTCGACCTCCCCCCCGGAACAGGCGACGCGCAGCTCTCGATAGTCCAGACGGCCCCCCTTAGCGGCGGCCTTATCGTCACGACGCCCCAGGACGTCGCGCTCGTGGACGTAAAACGCGGTGTCCACATGTTCCGTAAGCTTAACGTCCCCATAATCGGCATCGTCGAGAACATGAGCTACCTCGACGTCCCCGGCGCTGAGCCCATGGACATATTCGGGCGCGGCGGCGGCAGGCGCATGGCCGAGAAGTTCGAGGTGCCTTTCCTCGGCGAGATACCGCTCGACCCGCGTATACGTAAGGGCGGCGACTCCGGCGTTCCGATAGTCGAATCCGACCCCGACACTGCGGCCGGAAAGGCATTCGACGCCCTTGCCGACATAGTCCTCGAAGCCGTCGAGAACCCGGGCAAATAAGTCCGCGGATCTATCGCATGTGCTCCCGAAAACGGCTTGACGAAGCCCTTCGGATGATTATTTTATGAGTATAAAATCATCCACAAGGAGGGAATTATCATGAGGCATTTAAGAACTTTCGATCCCTTAAGAGACTTCGGTTCCCTTCAGGAGCGCATCAACAGGCTTTTCGACGATACGCTCAGCAGGGTATCCGAAGGGGACGAGGACATGGCTAAGGGCGCGTGGGCGCCCGCGGTGGACATTCACGAAGCCGCGGACGGCTACACCGTAACGGCCGACCTCCCCGGAGTGAAGAAAGAGGATATAGATGTAGACCTCAAGGACGGCACGCTCACCATCAAAGGCGAGAAGAAGTTCGAGGAAAAGACTCCCAAGGAAAATTACATCCGCATCGAGAGATCTTACGGCAAATTCGTCAGGAGCTTCGTCCTGCCGAATAACGTCGATCCCGACAAGATTAAGGCGGCTTACAAGAACGGGTCGCTCGAGCTTCATATACCGAAAAAGGAAGAGGCTAAACCCAAACAGATCAAAATTGACGTTAACTGAGTTTATGGCTATTCTGTCCCTGACCTGCGCCGGGCGGGGACAGAATGGCCTCCTGAAAGAATATGGCGACGACTACAAAAGACTACTACAACATCCTCGGCGTATCCAAAACCGCCACGAAGGAAGAGATCAAGAAGGCCTACAGGGCGCTTGCGAGGAAGTACCATCCGGATCTTAACCCCGGGAACAAGGAATCCGAAGAGAAGTTCAAGGAAGTCCAGGAAGCGAACGAAGTCCTGTCCAACGAGGAAAAGCGCAAGGCCTACGACATGTTCGGCAGCGCCGAGTTCAGGCCCGGCGGCCGCACTACGTGGCGCCGCGCCGGCGACGCGCCGGGCGGTGCTCCGGGGGCCGGCGGAAGGCAGTACGAGTACACCTACAGCGGCGAGGACTTTCCGGGCTTCGAAGAGATATTCAAGGACATATTCGGCTTCTCGGGCGGGGGCGAGGCAAGGCCCGGCGGCGGCAGATCCCGTAGCGAGGGCTTCCGCGACCTCTTCAACAGCGCGCGCGACAGAACGGCCCGCGCAAGGGATATCGAACACCAGCTCGAGGTGGATTTCGATACCGCCATTAAAGGCGGCGTCAGGGATCTTTCCATCAGCCGCGGCTCCGATATGGAGCAGATCACGGTCAAGATACCCGCAGGCGTCGATAACGGCTCGCGGATACGCGTAAAGGGCAAGGGCGAAGCCTCGGGCGGCGCCAAGGGCGACCTCTACCTCAGGATCAAAGTAAGGCCGCACCCGATCTTCAGGCGTAAGGGCGACGACATCTACCTCGAAGTGCCCGTTTCCATATACGAGGCTGCGCTCGGGAAGAAAATCGACGTCCCGACGATCGACGGCTCGGCCGAGCTCAAGCTCCCGGCCGGTGTACAGAACGGCGCCAAGCTGAGGCTCAAGGGAAAGGGCGTCACAAACCTAAAGACAAAGGCAAGGGGCGATCAGTATATCGAGATAAAGCTCGTCATGCCCGACAAGATAAGCGAAGAAGAAAAGACTAAGTTCGAAGAGCTCGAAAAGGCCCGGCCGTATAACCCGCGGACGAAATTCGAAAGGTATATGAGATAAAATGGCCCGGCGCGCATCCGCCCCGGCCCGAAAATACGAGATAAAGGAGCTGACGGAGAAATGGCTAACGACGACAACAAAAAGCAGTCCCCCGGAGAGTTCACCATGGACTTCTCGGCGTTCATACTATCGCTTAACGCCTCTTCGCTCATCCACATGGGCGAAATCCCCGATCCTCATCTGAGGGAAAGGCACGTAGACATCTCCGCCGCGAAGCACACCATAGATATCCTCGAGCTCTTGAAGGAAAAAACCGTCGGGAACCTCGACGAGGGTGAGGACAAGCTCCTCGACGACATACTCTACAACCTCAGGCTGAAATACGTCCAGCACACACAGGGCAAAAAATAACGGCCCTCACAACTTACCGGTCACAGCCTTCTCGCACGCAGGGCTATCCCTAAGAATCTCGTAGGTATTGGCGATTACCGTATCTACCCCTTCCTGGCCGACCGCCTTTTTAAGGACCGCCAGGCCGTCCGACACGACGGGATTCCTGTGCCGCGTCGAATGGGCGTCCGAAGCGACGAAATGCACGGCCCCCAGCTTGGCCATCTCGATCGAGCACTTCTTCGCCGAATCCCCGAAGCCGCCCGTAAGACTCCCAGCCGTTATCTGAACCAGCGCCCCCGCGCTCACGAAATCGAGTATCCTCTTCGGCGAGCTCTGAAACTCCCTGTTCCTCTCGGGATGCGCCATCACGGCCTTCTTGCCCTGCGTCTCTATGCCGAATATAACGTCTTCGAGCCCCATCGGAAGCGAATAAAACGGTATCTCTATCAAAACGAAATCCCCCTCGGCCAGGGGGAGTATCTGCCCGTCCGAAAGGACGCGCGGGAGGTCGGGGATTATCCCTATCTCCATGCCGGGATAGGCCGTAAAATCTATCCCCTCGGCGCGTAGCCGCTCGTTCATCTCGGCGACGAGAGAAACCACTGTCCCGGGCGCGGGCTGCCACGTCGTCCCCTGTATCCAGTGCGGGGTCATGACAGCGCCCTCTACGCCGTCAGAAACGGCCATCCTCGCCATCTCCATGGTTTCCTCCCAGCTTTTCGAGCCGTCGTCTATGTTCGGGAGGAAGTGGCAGTGTATGTCTATCATTCTAACAATTATATCTGACAGTTATGGGCCGTAAACTATTCTTAATTTACAGGCACTTCCGCCGTCATTATAATTAGAGCGTCCCGGCGGCGAATGACGCGCGGACAAGGCGGCCCGAATACGATGCCGATAGACGAGATTCTTAAGAAAATCGCGGGGAAGCGCATTCTCGTGGTGGGTGACCTCATGCTCGACCGCTACGTAAGGGGAACTGCCGAAAGAATATCCCCCGAAGCCCCGGTGCCGGTTCTGAAGGTGCGTGAGGAAACGTCCTCCCCCGGCGGGGCAGGCAACGTAGCCCTTAACCTCCTCGGCCTCGGCGCGCGCGTCGAAGTCGCCGGGGCTGTGGGCAAAGACCCCGAAGGCACGGAGCTCGTCCGCGAGTTAAGGGCCGGCGGCGCGGGGACGGCGTCGATAATCGCAGTCCCGGGGAGGCCTACGACGACAAAAACGAGGCTCGTTTCCGGCACGTCCCAGATAGCCCGGATGGACAGGGAAACCTCCTCGCCCCTTCCGAAAAAGACGGAGAAGGCCCTCAGCGCCTCGATAAAAAAGAGCATTACCAAATTCAAACCCCACGCCGTCATAATCTCGGACTACGACAAGGGAACGGTGACCGAGAGCCTCGTCAAAGGGATTCTCAGGCTCGCGGACAAGGCCGGGATATTCGTCTCCGCCGACCCAAAGGGGCTCGACTTCTCGAAATACCTCGGCGTAGACGCAGTAACCCCCAACCTCTCCGAGGCCGAGTCGGCAACGGGAATAAAGATACGCGACGACGCCTCCTTAAAGAAGGCCGCCGCAAGGCTCCTCGACATAACGGGCGCGCACGTCGCCGTCATAACCATGGGCGGGAAGGGAATGAGCTACTTCTCCTCGGACGGCGAGCACGGCTCGGTGCCGTCTCTGGCGAGGGAGGTATTCGACGTCACCGGCGCGGGAGACACTGCAGTGAGCGTATTCACGCTGGCTTACGTCTCCACGGGCGACCTCCCGGCGTCCGTCACGGCGGCAAACGCGGCTGCGGGAATTACAGTCGGCAAGAGCGGCGCAGCGTCCGTAACCCCGGGCGAGATGCGCTCCTATTTCAGCGCGGCAGGCGAGGAAGACTCGTCACGCCTGAAAACCCGAAAGGAGCTTTCGAAGATATTGTCGGGCTTGAGAGCGCGCGGCAGGAAGATCGTCTTCACCAACGGCTGCTTCGACCTCTTTCACGCGGGGCACCTCCGGCTGCTGAACGACGCCCGCAAGCTCGGCGACGTCTTCGTCGTCGCGATAAACAGCGACGCCTCCGTTTCAAAGCTCAAGGGCAAGGGCCGTCCCTTCGTATCCGAAAGCGGCAGGGCGGCGCTTCTCTCCTCCCTCGGCTGCGTCGATTACGTCACAGTCTTTGGCGAAGATACGCCTCTTCAGCTCATAAAAGAGCTAAAGCCCGACGTGCTGGTAAAGGGCGGCGACTACAAGCCCGAAGAAGTAGTAGGGAAGGAAGCCGTCGAGGAAGCCGGCGGCGAAGTGAAGATAATCCCCCTCGCCCCGGGCTTCTCCACGTCATCCATAGCCCGGAAGATTAAAAACGCTCCCGGCAAGAAAAGAAAATAACCCCAGGCCACTTTTCATCCTTCATTTATCGTCATTACGAGGGAGCGCGGCGATCGCGGCAATCTTCTTTTAATCCATAATGATTCCGAGCAAGCGAGGAATCACCACTCTTCCGTCATCCTGCCTGTCCGGCGAAGCTTTCAGCGAAGACGGAAACTCGTTTCAGGATCTAATCTTTAGCCTTTTTAATCTGTCATCCCCTAATGCTTGTATAGGGAATCCAGCACGCCACGCGTGCACGAACCCGATGTCGCGGCAATCAGCCGCGACACCACCCTTCCGTCATCCTGAACTTGATTCAGGATCTCGCCTTTATTTTTAGTCTTCAATCATTCATCCCCCCTTAGGAAAAGGGGGGTTAGGGGGGATTTAATTTTGTCACTCCAACGATTCCGAGCAAGCGAGGAATCACCACATTTCTGTCATTCCCAAATGCTTGTATCGGGAATCCATTTGTTATCAGTAAAGGTGCGGAAGAAAAGTAAAGACGAGAGAACGGAGGGAACCTCGAGGCGGTACCGGTCCGAGATCAGTTACAAACTGTGTTCAGATACCGGGTGGAGTTTATCCCGAACTCGGACGAGGGCGACAATTCGACCACCTTCGCGAACTCGGTGCACGCCCCCTCTGTGTTGTTCACTTTGAGGCGGGCCAGCGCGAGGTTATAGTGCGCCTCCTCGTAAGCGTCATAACCGGCTATCGCAAGCTCGAACTCGGTCGCGGCCTGCGCATACCTTCCGGTAGACATGTAGAGCTTTCCCATCTCGTTCCGGGCGTACACGAACGAGGGGTTTATCTGGAGAGCCTTATCGTAATTGTCCTTGGCCTTCACCATATCGCCCAGGCTGAAATACGCGATGCCTATGTTCGTATAGGCGTTTGCCCGCGCATCGTAAGCCGGGTCGGCCACGACGGCTTCGCATTCAGTTATGACTTCCTGGTATTTCTTCTCGGCAAGATAAAGCCCGCAGAGGTTAAAGCGGGCTGCGGTATACGAGGGATTTATTTCGAGCGCCTTTCTGTAACCATCCGCGGCAAGCGGATAATCCTTCAGTTTGAAATATATTGCGCCCTTTATGAGATAAACCTCGGCGTCCTCGGCGTTTAGCTTCTGGGCGGCGTCTATCTCGTCGAGCGCCTGCTTGAAGTTGCCCCGCCTGAACGAAGCGATGGCGAGAGCCTTCTGGTTCTCGAAATTCGCCTGGTTGTCCTCGGGGGTTTCGGTCTTCTTGCTCCCTCCCCCGCAGGACGAAGCCGCAATCACAGTGAATATCAATAATAGAAGAAGCTTTTTCATAAGCGACGCAGGTTATATACCATAGCCTGAACAGGCACAGGAATTCAAGAGGGACCGGAGACTTTCAGTCTACAATCGCCGCACAGCGCCCGCCGCAAAAGCCTCAGTCGAGCCTCGAAAGCTGGAGGAACGCCGTGAACCTCTTGTCTATCTCCGCCTTTTTAAGCTGCGAGGTTCTCTTTACGCTGAAATCCTCGACGGCGAAAGAAGCGATGACGCTCCCGTAGACGACTGCCGTTTTGAGCCCGGCGTTGTCGATGGCGTCATTGGCGGCGATGAAGCCCATGAACCCTCCTGCAAATGAGTCCCCCGCGCCCGTCGGGTCTATCACATCCTCGAGCGGGTAGCTCGGGGCCCAGAATATGCCGTCCTTCGAGAACATGAGCGCGCCGTACTCACCCCGCTTCACTATAAGCACCTTCGGGCCGAGGTCGAGAATGTATCTCGCGGCCTGCGTTATGCTCGCCTTCTTAGCGAGAATCCTCGACTCCGAGTCGTTCAGCATCAGAATATCGACGTGCTTTATGACCTCCCGGAGCTCTTCGGGCTTGTTCTCTATCCAGTAGTTCATCGTGTCGCAGGCGACGAGCTTCGGGCTCTTCACTTGCTTTAAAACCCTCAGCTGCAGCTCGGGATCGATGTTGGCGAGAAAAACGAACTTGGTATCACTGTACTCCTCGGGGATGACGGGATTGAAATCCTGGAACACATTCAGATGAGTTCCGAGCGTCTCCGGGTCTCCGAGGTCGTATCCGTACTTCCCTTCCCACCTGAACGTCTCTCCGCTCTCCCTCGTCACGCCCTTAAGGTTAATCCCCTTCGACCTGAAGAGCTCCAGATGCTCCTCGGGGAAATCCTGCCCCACCACGGCGACGATGGAGACGTCCGTGAACATGCTTGCAGCGAGCGAGAAATAAGAGGCCGAGCCCCCGAGAACGTTATCTTCCTTTCCAAAAGGCGTCTCCACAGAGTCGAGCGCCATCGAGCCAACAACGAGTAGTTTCATTATACGTACCTCTTTATGATTATTCCGAGCCTTTCCCTGACTTCCGGTGTAATCGCATCCGGGTTGGTTATTATCGCGTTCTCGAGCGAGCGCGAGCAGATACAATCCCTTGTTTCGGATATCGCCGTCACGACGCTCGCGACCACCCTCCTGGCGAGCTCGACGTTCCGGTTAACGGTCGCGATAATGTCCTCCACCGTGACGTCGCCGTGCCCCTCGTGCCAGCAGTCATAGTCCGTCGAAAGGGCGAGCGTAGCATAACAAATCTCCGCCTCCCTCGCAAGCTTGGCCTCGGGCATGTTCGTCATCCCTATGATGTCCACGCCCCATTTCCTGTATATCTCGCTCTCCGCGCGCGACGAGAACTGCGGCCCCTCCATGCATATGTATGTCGCCCCGGTGTGGACGGTAGCCCCCTCTCCCTTCGCCGTATCGGCCAGGACGCGCGAAAGCTCCGGGCACACGGGGTCGGCCATCGATACGTGCGCCGCTATGCCATCCCCGAAGAACGTCGAGGCCCGCCTCTTCGTATGGTCGTAGAACTGCGTGGGTACGACGACATGCCCCGGCTCTATCTCCTCCTTCATGCTCCCGACGGCGCTCACGGATACGATCCACTCCGCGCCCAGCTCCTTCATGGCGTATATGTTCGCCCTGTAGTTTATGTCCGAGGGTGAGAGCGTATGCCCCTTCCCGTGCCGGGGGAGGAACGCCAGCCGTGCGCCCGAAAGCTCGCCGACCGTAATCTCGTCCGACGGCTTCCCCCACGGCGTTTCGACGCTCACCTTCTCCACGTTCGAGAGCCCGTCTATCGCATAGAGCCCGCTCCCGCCTATAATGCCTATTGTCTTCATATCTATTGCTATCTCCGGTAAGTACTTTTAAAAGCGAGATAATATAACTGAATCGAGTCCGATTAAGAAAATTACTTCGCCGGCATGTCGAGGCTCCGCCCGAGCCCGGCCGAAAGTGCGGCCTTATAGACGTGCTCAGCGACGGCCAGGTCCTCAACGGCGATACCCACTGATTTAAACAGCGTGATATCCTCCCCCGATATCCTCCCGGCGGCCTTCCCGGCCACTATCTCCCCGAGCTCTACGAGGCTCCGCCACTGGATCCGCCCCTTTTCGACGAGCGGCAGAAGCTCGCCCGCCTCTATCTTCGACTGCTCCCGCGACTCTACGGCGATTATGCGCGCGCTCATGGCGGCCTTTTCGTCGATCTCGCGCTTAAAGAGGAAGTTCCCACCTATGGCGTTCACGTGGACGCCCTTTTCGAGCCAAGCCCCGTGGAGCACCGGCTCGAACGCGGTCGTCGAGGTTATAACGCAGTCCACTCCCGCAACGGCCTCGCGCGCGTTTTCAACGGGCGAGACGGGCACGCCCAGCGTCTCCTCCATCTGGCGCGAAAAATCCTTTCTCTTCTCGACGCTCCTCCCGTAAACGAAAACGCGCTTCAATTCCCTGACGGCGGCGACGCCCAAAAGCTGCCCCCTCGCCTGGAACCCCGAGCCGAATATCCCCACCGTCGAAGCATCCCCCCGCGCCATGTACTTCGTCGCGACGCCCGTCGCGGCCCCCGTCCTCATCATGCCGAGGTGGTTTGCGTCGATTATCGCCAGCAGCTTCCCCGTTTCGACGTCGTGGAGAAACACGCGGAACTTGGCCCCTTCCTTCGACGTAGTGTAGGCCTTGTAGCCCATGACGCCCAGGTACGGAAGCGCGCCCGCCAGTAAATGCATCATGGCCGAGGGTGTCCTCACCCTCTGCCTCGGGTTGTTTATGGCTCCGCCCAGGCCGTCCTGCCTGAACATCTCTTCCAGGATCCGGACGGCGTCCGGCATGGTCAGGACCTGCTTCACGTCGTCTTCGCTGAGGAAAAGCACCATGGAGCACCTTCCGTAAAAGGGGTCAAAGCCTAATTCTAACACCGTTCACGTTTTTAAGGAACCGCCCTTCCCCAACCGTCCCAGCCGTTGATTTCGAGGGGCGCGGGAGTAACATATAAGCTCCGGGAACATCCATATGAGCCCCGAAGAGAGCGAGCGGAAAAATAAAGAGTCTGGTAACGCGCCCCACTCCGTGCCGTTCGGCGAAGCCCTCAGGGTATGGATAAGGGTAGCGCTTCTCAGCTTCGGCGGCCCCGCCGGGCAGATAGCAGTGATGCACCGTATACTCGTCGAGGAAAAACGCTGGCTCAGCGAAAGCCGCTTCCTCCACGCGCTCAACTACTGCATGCTCCTCCCCGGCCCCGAGGCCCAGCAGCTCGCGACCTACGTCGGCTGGCTCCTCCACAAAACAAAAGGCGGCATCACGGCTGGCGTGCTGTTCATCCTCCCCGGCTTCATCTCCATACTCGTCCTCAGCATGCTCTACGCCTCGTACAGGCAATCGACCGTCGTCGAGGCGATATTCTTCGGCATAAAACCGGCGGTCATGGCCGTCGTCGTCGAGGCCGTGATACGCATAGGCCGGCGCGCGCTTAAGAACAACGTCATGGTCCTCCTCGCCGCGGGGGCATTCGTCTCGATATTCTTCTTCAGCGTCCCCTTCCCCCTCATAATCCTCTTTGCGGCCGCGATAGGATTCGCGGGCGGGCGCATGGGCATGCACGGGATCTTTAATACAGCGCACGAGGAGGAGCCCGAAGACGCGAACGGGAACGGGTTCGTCATCACGGCAGCGGCCGCGAATCACACGCGCCCCACGCTCGGACGCGCCGTAAAATTAATCACCTTAATGTCCCTCCTCTGGCTCGGCCCTATTGCTATAATCGCTGGAGTGCTCGGCAGGGGAAGCATATTCACCGAAGAAGGGCTCTTCTTCAGTAAGGTCGCCGTCGTGACGTTCGGCGGGGCCTACGCCGTCCTTGCCTACATCACCCAGCAGGCGGTCGGCACCTACGGCTGGCTCAGTCCCGGCGAGATGCTCGACGGCCTCGGCATGGCCGAAACGACGCCCGGCCCGCTCATTCAGGTCGTCCAGTTCGTCGGGTTCATGGGCGCTTACAGGAACCCGGGGCCCTTCGACCCCCTGACGGCGGGCATAATCGGCTCCGTCGTAACGACGTGGGTCACCTTCGTCCCCTGTTTTCTCTGGATATTCCTCGGCGCGCCGTACATCGAAAACCTGCGCGGTAATAAATCACTTGGCAGCGCCCTCTCGGCCATCACGGCCGCCGTCGTGGGCGTCATACTGAACCTCGCCGTCTGGTTCTCGATTCACACGATGTTCGGCGCGGTAAACGACGTCGGCGCCTTCGGCATGACGCTCCACGTCCCCGTGTGGGAAACGGTCAACCCCGCGTCCGTGGTCATAGCCGCCGGGGCTTTCGTGCTCATATTCCTGTTCCGGCTCGGCATGATACCGACCCTCGCCCTCTCCGCCGCGGCAGGGCTCGCTTACCGCTATCTGATTGTGTAGTGGGAAATAAAAAATGACTACCGGGGCCCCGGCTCCACGACGAATATAACCCGCGTCTGCCCGCCGTAGGGCAAGGTGAAACGCATCTTGTGGGCGATCATGTACCGCGCGTGCACTTCCTCGCCCGCCTGCTCCCATTCCTCCTCGCCCCTTCTCCCGCGCATGAGGATAATGCTCCCGCCCGGGCTAAGATACGGCTCGCTCAGGGCGAGAACCTCCTTCACACCGCTCACCGCCCGCGAAATAACTCGCGGAAAGGCCCCGCGCCTGACGCCGTTCGACTCGTCCTCGGCCCTGCCCCACACGGCCCTTATGCCCGTAAGGCCAAGCTCCCTTATCACCTCGTTCATGAACGTCGTCTTCTTGTGGACGGATTCCACGAGCGTAACGTCGAGCTCCGGCATGGCGATTTTGAGGGGTATCCCCGGGAACCCCGCGCCGGACCCTATGTCGAGCAGGCTCCCCGCGCCGCGCACGAACTTCGCCGCCGAGAGCGAATCCAGGAAATGGCTCACGGCTATCTCCCCGTCGTCCTTAAGCGCGGTGAGATTTATACGCTCGTTCCATTCTTTAAGGATTTCGAGGTAGCGTGCAAACTTCCCCGTGTCCTCCCGCGAGAGGCTCACCCCGAACCCTGCGGCTCCCTCTTCGAGCTTTTTCTCTATACTCATCCGGGGCTCCTTATCAGCATCGGGTGATCGACGACGATGCCTGGCTTCCCCTTACGCACCCTCACCGTGCCCGTAACCTCTATCTCCTCCCCCTCGTAATCGGCCGCGGGGTCGATGCCGAAAAATTCGAAGTTATCGAAATCGTCCGGGAATATTACGACCTCCAGCTTATCCTCTACGTCGAGGACGAGAACGTTCTTTGTTTTCCTAACGCCCGTAACCTTCCCCCGAACGACCACGCGCTTTCCCTGGTGCCGCTCCGCCTTGTCGAGCTCGACGAGGAAATCCCCGTTCCCCGATGGCGGCGCGAGCGTATCGAGGTCCCCCCACACGCCCTTTCGCTTTTGCCTCGCCTCGGCTGCTGCTTCCATCAATAACCCCTCGTGCCTCTTGTTCGGCTCAATGATGAGAGGAATCGCGAGCCCGGCCCTCAGCATCTCCTCGCTTACGAGAACGCCGTCCACGTAAACGTAGGCGAGTAGCCTCCCGTAAACGTCATACTTCTCCTCGTCGAATTCGAGCCTCACATTCTTCCCCTCGACGAGCCTCCGGTTAAACTCCTTCGCCTCCGCCCCGAGCGGGTCCCCGGGCGAGTCCGGCCACGCGAGCTCCGGCGTGTCTATTCCGAGGTACCGGACCCTGTTCTTCATGCCGTCGTCGATGACTATCGTATCCCCGTCGACGACTTCCAGAACCCGCACCAAACCGGTGTCGGGCTCCGTCACCTGCTGCCGCTCGTTGTAGAAATGAAAAACGGCGGCGAGGACTACAAAAATGAGAATAAAAACTATCTTTCTTTCGGATTTCAAAACCGGCGCACTCCTGATCTTTTCACCGCCCGGCCCCCGGGCGTATTATTCCTCCGAGTCGTCCCCTGTTTCCTCCGCGGCCTCCTCCGCGTCCCCGGATTCATCCGTGGCATACCCCAATTTCGCGAGCGCCTTTCTGCCGAACGTAAGGAATCCCGTATGGCTGACCATGCGCTCCTCGGGCCTCGTCTTGCCGTAGGCGACGCGAATGTGCCTCACGAGGACCTCCACGGTCTGGAGGAAAACGAATCCGTGCGAATCGAGTATCCCGGCAGCCTTTTCGATCTGATTATACGTCGGCGAGAGGCTCGCTATCCGCCCCCCTCCGCGTAGGGCCTCTGCAGCCGCCGGTATGCCGTCCCAAGGCGACGGAAGGTCGAGCGCGACCACGTCAACGCCCGTCTCGTCGAACCCGTCGCCCGCTTCTCTAAGCTTGAACTCCACAATATCCCCGAACCCCGCGGCCTCGACGTTTCTCTTCGCGTTTTCGAGGAACCGCTCGCTCCTGTCGTACGTATAAACCTTGCCCCCGGGCGCGACTGCGTTTGCGAGCGCGATCGTCAGCGAGCCCGACCCGGCCCCGCACTCGATCACCCGCATCCCGGACTTGATGCCGGTTTTCATGATGATTATCGCCGCATCCTTGGGATAGATTATCTGTGTGAACCGCTTGACCTTCATCATGCGGTCTTCGAGCGTCGGCTCCAGGACCAAAAATGGATGCTTCAGGTTCGAATATATCGCGCTCCCGTATTCGAGCCCTATCGCGTCCCCGAGTGTGAGCTCTCCCAGGTGCGTGCTCATCCGCTTCCCCTCTTCGACAGTGACCAAATAAGTCTTCTTGTCGGGGGTGTAAATAAGTACCGTATCTCCGTTTCTTATATTCATTCCAGCGCTAGACTAATTAAAAAAGGGACCCATTTCAAGAATGCCTCCCGGGCCGCGTGATAACCAGCAGCAGAAACCCCGCGAAAACGAGGGCCGCCGCCGAAAGGTACATCCCCTCGTACCCGAAATCCCTCGCCGCTACGCCCAGCGGAAAGGCGAGAAAGTTTATGCCCATGCTGTAGCTCGCGTTAAACGCCCCCATCGCCTTCCCCCTCTCGTCCGCCTGCGCGTTGTCTATGATGAGGGCGCTCAGGGTCGGATAAAGGAACCCGTACCCGAAGCTGAAGAGGAACGATACACCGACGGCGGTGAGCGGCGAATCGACGAGCGCCATCGCGGCCAGGGCGAGCGACATGACGATCATCGACGGCAGGGCTATCGTCATCCTCCCGAGGCTGTCCGACACCCGCCCCCCTATCACCCGCACCGCGACGACCGTGATCGTGTAGGTGAGAAAGAAGTAATAGGCGTTGAGGCTCTTCGACGTAAAATACGCCGCGACGAAGTTCAGCACGGCGCCGAGCCCACCCGCCAGTATCACGTTGGCCGAGAGCACAGCGAGATATTTCCGCGAGATGATGAGCTTGAAGAACCCGAGTCCGAACCTGTCCCCCGAGCGCGCGAAGGTGCCGTCCTTCGCGAACAGGCTCAGCACCAGAGACACGAGGCTGAAGAACGAGACAGAAAGGAAAAAGAGCCTGAATCCCTCGAGGTCTATAAGGAATTCGCCGAGCGAGGGGCCAATGGCGTACGAGGCTATCGTGAACGCGCTGAATATGCCGAGTCCCTCGGCCCTCCGTTGGGGTGGTATATAGTCTGCGACGAAAGTCCCCGCCGCCGTGAACGAAAAGGCGAACGAGATGCCCTGAAGGAGCCTCAGCGCATAGACCAGCGGGGATAGATCCGAAACGAAGAGATACGACAGCGAGGTCACGAACATGAGCGCGTACCCGATGATGAGAAAACGCCTCCGCCCGTACTTATCCACGAGAAACGCCACGAACGGAATCGCGCCCAGCGAGGTGATGCCGAACGTCCCCATTATAAACCCTATGTCCGCCTCGGTCCCGCCGAGGTCCTTTATGTAGAGCGGGAGGAGAAAGAAAGAGGAAAAGTTGCAGAAGAAGAGGAAATTCGCGAGCGTTACGAGGGCGAAGTTCTTAAAGGCCTTCGGGGAAAATCCCTTAAGCATCAGTGCCGCCCTCCGCGGGAGAATCCGTCCGCCGAAAGCCCGTCCCGAGACATCCTTTCAGTCAAGCTCGAAGCCATGGGGTAAATATCTTATCATCAACGTTCTATACCGCCAGAGATGTGCGCTCCTGCTCGGCCGTGTCGGTAATTGAAGTAAGGAGAAACCCGGCTTAGAATAGTTGAGGAGTTCCAGAGAAATGAATCAGGAGCATAACCCGAACAGTCAGCCAAAGGTTCTCGTCATAGCGGGCCACGTGCGTTCCGGCACGACGCTCCTTAGAAACATATGCGACAGTCACCCCCACATGTCCGTCACGAACGAGCTCAAGTATTTTAAGGGCGTGGATAAACCGTTCGCCGCCCACTGCCGGGTTTTTCTCGGGAGGCTCTGGGGAAAGGCCGTAACGGGCGACAGCTACAGCGTTCAGATTAACAATTACAAATTCGCCTGCCGCTATTTATTCAATCTGTTGAGATATAAAGAGGGGCCTGTTGTAAGCGCGTCAGCGATCAGGAAATCGCTATCGTGCATATTCCCCGGGGCGCTGGTCGTCGGAGACAAAACCCCCGAATATATATTCTCACTCGACGAGCTCGTGAACCAGGAAGGCTTCTCCTCTCTCGTTATCTTCCGGGACAGCAGGGACGTCGCGAGCTCCACGCTTCAAAGGGTGCGCACGAGGTGGCAAAGCCAGGGCTGGACATCGAGTATCGATACGGCTGAAAAGGTCGCCGCCAGATGGATGAGATGCATTGATATAATGGAGCGTAACAGGGGAAAAATTCATATAATCCGGTACGAAGACCTCGTAACCCGGCCCGGGCCCGAGCTCGAAAGACTCGGACACTGGCTCGGCGTCGATCCGGGGCTCTTTCCCGAAAGCACGGTCTCGAAGATAACAGACGCCGGCATAGGGAAATACAAGACCGGCCTCACGGAACAGGAGCTCGCTGCGGTCACGGAAATCACGAGGCAAAAAATGGAATCCCTGGAATATCGTCTGTAAATGGAGCGAACCGAACATTGCCTGAGCTGACAGTCTCCATGCCCGCACGCAATTCTTCCCGTTTCATCGGCGAGGCCATATCCGGTGTACTCTCCGAAACAAGCGTCGATCTCGAGCTGATAGTCGTGGACGACGCCTCCACGGACGGCACGGCAGAAGTAGCCTCGTCCTTCGGCGACCCCCGCGTAAGGGTCATACGGAACCCCTCCCGCCGCGGCATAGCCGCATGTCACAATATTGTCGTCGAAAATTCCGGCGCGCCGTTCATAGCGCACGTCGATTCGGACGACGTCATATTTCCCGGCGCTCTCCCTAGGATGCTGGAGGCTTTACGGTCCTCCCCCGGCGCGGGCCAGGCCCACTGTAACTTCCAGTGCATCGACGAGCGCGGGGAAAAACTCGACGTCACTCTCTCCTCAGTAAGGCAGCCGGGCATCGATTACAAACGCGAAATCCTCGTTTGCGGCGGGATAATAAACCACCTCCGCACATATAGAAAAGAGGTATTCGATAGTGTCGGCCTCTTCGACGAAACCCTCGGCTACAGCATAGACACCGAAATGGCGCTCCGCATAATAGACAGGTACGACATAGTCTTCGTGCCCGAGTTTCTATACGGGCGGAGGGTGCACCCGGGCAGCTCCAGCGACACGCTCACGTTAAAAGAGCTCAGGTACTGGCTCCAGCGGTACAGGTTCTCCCGGAGGCTTATCAAAAACCGGAAGCTAAATTATTTGAGCACCGGCGAATACGACTTCGACAGGCTCATGGCTGCGGGCCTCGTACGCGCGCTCATCTCCTGCGCGTCCCGCATCTTCGGCCCGGCGGCGAATAAATAATGCACGGACGGATAGTCCCTGCCGGGCCTCGGCGCTAAACGACATGGCGAAAATTATCACAGTCTACACCGACAGAAAACACTCGCTCGTAAACATGTCCTACATCAGGTGGTACAGGATGTCCGCCGCGCTGGCGGCACTCGGCCACGAAGTGGACATGGCGGTCGGCGGGCCCCGCTGGTGGCAGGTTTTCGGGGGCCTGGCGGCCCCTGACGTCCCCGATGCCGGCGTTAGCAAGGTAGATATCGGAAACGTCGGGTGGGGCGATTACGACGTCGTAAAGGCGAGCTACGACGAGGGATTTGGCCTCCTCGAATCGCACGGCGGCGCGGGGCATCCGTTTATCATAACGAGGCTCGGGACAGTCGTCGGCCCCCGCGACACCGAAGGGATACTCTTTCGCGGACCGGAAAGGGAGCGCATTTACAAGGCCCAGGAAAAGATGAGCGAGAGGTGCAGGTTCATGGCCGTGCTAAACGACGAGGCCCGCGGCCTCTGGCGGGAATGTTTCGGACGGGGTGACAATGTCCTCGTCGTCCCCGGGGCGGCGGACAGCGTAATCCCCTCCCCCGGGAAAGACCCCTTTCCGCAGAAGCATCCCGTAAGATGCATATTCGCCGGGAACCTCTTCTGGCGGAAGTATGCTCCGGACGCCAACGCCGCCGTCGTAAAGAAGCTGAACACCCTCGGCGGGCTCCTCGCTGCGCGCGGCATACGGCTCTTCACAATGGGCACTGGGGATGCGAAAGGGCTCGACCCGGGCTTCGTAACGCACCTTGGCGCGGTTCCCTACAAAGACACATGGAATTATTTCCAACACGCACACGCGGGAATCGAGCTGGTTAAAATGGGACGCTTCATGCACAATAACGAGAGCAGCAAGATATACCACTACCTCAGGGCGGGCCTCCCCGTCGTAAGCGAGGATGGGATACCGAACAACCATGTCGCCACGGAAAGCGGGCTTGGGCTCATTTCCGAAAGCGGCAACCTCCCCGAAATGGCGGCGAAGATTGAAGAGGCAATACAGTCGGATTGGGACCGGGGGCGCGGAATCAGGTATATAATCGATAATCACACATGGGAGAGAAGGGCCGAAATTTACGACGGCATAATAAGGGGTATCGCTCCCGCACAGGCTCACGCACAGGAGAAAGCCAATGAGCGGCGCACCCGGTAAACTGAAAATCGCATTCATAGCGGGGGTATTCCCTGCCCTTTCAGAGACATTTATCCTGAACCAGATAACCGGCCTCATCGACCTCGGCCATGAGGTGGACATATTCGCGCTCGAAAGGGGATATTCGGAAAAGCTCCACGGAGACATAACCAAGTACGACCTCCTCTCACGGACGCACTACCCCGAGAGACGGCCCGGCGAGCCGCTCGGCAGCATCAGATCCCTCGTCCTTCACTCTCCAGGCCTCCTCAAAAGGCCGTCCTCGCTCTTCAAAATCTACCGCGCTATAAAAAAAGGCATCCCCGGCTCCGCATTCCTTTTCCACTGCGTTCCATTCTTCAGACAGAATTCCTACGACATCGTGCACTGCCAGTTCGGCCCTAACGGCAACATCGGTGCCGAGCTCAAGGAGCTGGGCGTCATTAACGCAAAGCTCGTCACGACCTTCCACGGCTACGACATAAGGCTCGGTCAAAGCCGCGGCGGCGGCATATACGCCCCCCTCAGGGAGAACGGCGATCTCTTCCTCGCCATATCGAAATACAACCGGAGGCAGCTCGAACACATGGGCTTCGAGTTGTCCAAGATCGTAGACCACCCTGTGGGTATAGACACCGAACGATTCAAACATACATCCTCTCCCAACCCCCGGCCGGACGGCGAAATAAGAATCGTCACCATTGCCCGGCTCGTCAGGGAGAAGGGACTCGAATACGCGATAAAGGCCGTCGGCTCGCTGACGGCGAAGAACCCGGGGCTAACGATAAAATACGAGATAATCGGAGAAGGCAAACTCCTCGACAAACTCAAGTCGCTCGCGTCCGAAGAGGGGGTTTCACACGCCGTCACCTTCGCCGGAGGAATGGATCAGGATTACGTCTCCGGCAGGCTCGCCGAATCCGACATATTCCTTCTATCGAGCGTCGAGGAAGCGCTGAGCGTCGCGCTCATGGAGGCGCAGGCGTCGGGGCTCCCGGCCGTGGCTACAAAGGTCGGCGGCGTTTCCGAGGTCGTCATGGACGGCGAATCCGGCTACCTCGTCCGGCCGGGCGACGCCGAAGCCCTGGCGGCAAAGCTAGACCTTCTGGTCAAAGACCCCGAGCGCCGGAGGATAATGGGCGTGGCCGGGAGGAAAACGGTCGAAGAGAAATACGACATACGCAAGCTCAACGAAAAACTCGTCGAGCTCTACCGCTCGCTCCTCTCCGATAAGGCGCCGTGAAGCCGGTAAAGTCCGCTGTCACGAGGCTCTTTCTCATGCCGGACGTTTTCGTGTATATTTTCTTTGACAAGCAGGATTGGCGTGATATATTTTAGCCCTTCAAAAATTGAGCCGTTAGCTCAGTAGGTAGAGCAACTGCCTTTTAAGCAGTGGGTCACAGGTTCGAATCCTGTACGGCTCACAATCGATTGCACGTCCCCGTCGTCTAGCCTGGCCCAGGACATCGGCCTTTCACGCCGGTAACAGGGGTTCAAATCCCCTCGGGGACGCACAATACACTCCAGAGAGTGTAAAATCCGCGACAGTTAGCTTCGATTCCGAGCACGCGGGGAATCCCCGCTTCCGTCCGTAATCCGTTAAGTGTTTTTGTGATTTCGACCTATGGGAGAAATCTATCCTTCCAATCTGTCATCCTGAACTTGTTTCAGGATCTGATCGTTTGCTCCGTCTTTCGAGTGCACGCGAGAAACCTATCATTCCCTCCTACTTCACGAGCTTCGAAATCGCCTTGAACTCATCCGTCCCGGCCCGTTCGAGAAGCATGAATAAAAACGCCTCGGTCGTGCCCACGGTAGCCCCCGCCTTTCCCATGAGCTCGAGCCCCTTCTGCCAATCTAGGTCGTTCCTCGACACAACCGCATCGGCAGGCACGTACACGCTATACCCCTCGTTCACGAGGTCTATCGCCGTCTGGAGGACGCAAACGTGCGTCTCCGTACCGGCCAGAAGATAAGAGCTCCTGCCCAGATCCTTAACGGCGTCCGCGAACTCCTCGGCCCTCGCGCAGCTGAACACCACCTTTTCTATCGGCGCCGCCTCCTCACCGAGCGAATCCTTCACTTCCTCTATGGTCGCCCCCAGCCCCTTCGGATACTGCTCCGTCACCAGCACCGGAATCTCCAGTATCCTGGCGGCCTCGATAAGCACCCTCGTGTTCCTTACTGCAACGCGCGAGTGAAGGTCTGGCATCGCGGACATAAGCCTCTCCTGCATGTCGATGACTACCAGAACCGTGTCTTCCTTCTTCAAAAAATCCATGAGATATCTCCTTCGGCGGGGTTATTTGTATATTTCCCTATCTTACAACGTAAAAGAAATTTTAGAAAGCTGTCAGGGCGGGCTAACAAAGAAGAACGGCCGCCCTGGTCGGATTCGTTTCAACCGGGCAGCCGTTCTGAAATCGTACGTTTATCTAAGTCGGAATTCGACGGTATCACTCTTCCACAATAAACGGCGCCGGTTGAAGCACGGCGGCGCATGACGTATCCGGCGCTTCCGGATTATCCAGGAAAGAAGCGAACACTTCCTGTGCGCAGGTATTCGACTGGATAACTGCGTGTCCTACCCCGGGAAATGCCAGCACGATTGAATTCGTGAGCGGAATGGCGCCTTTCACGCCCGTGCTCGGCGGCGTAACGGCGTCGAACGTGCCCGATACGACCAATGTCGGGATGTCGCTGCCCGTGGCGGTGCGAAGGGCCTTGGGCGTCTTGGGGATGTCCCAGATCTCGCAGTCGTCGAGCGCAAAAGTGAAGTGCAGGGACGGCGCGAGCACCGAGTCCGGATAGTCCGGGAAGGCCTGCTGCCCGAACGTGAGCACGCTCTCCTCGCTGTCTTCGGCCATATATCCGCTGCAGATCATACCGAAGGTCATGCCGTAGGCGAGTACGCCCGGAGGAGTAAACGCGGGTACGGCGCGTAGCCGGGCAATGTTCTCCGGCTGCCCGTTGTTGAGCTGGTCGATCCATAAGGGCACGTTCGGGAAGCTCTGGGTATTGAAGGTGTTGTCTATTATCCCGTTCACTATAGCCCCGCCGTCGAGCACGACGTCCACCGGATTGCCCGGCGAGACCTCAACGCTCGCGGTGATCGGATTCGCCTCGAGCTCGTTTACGAGACTTGTGAACGTCCCGGCGAGGTCCGGATATGCGGCGGCGCACGCGGGCTGCGCCTCGCATGCGGCAAAAAAGTTGTCGAGGCCCTCTCTGGCGTTAGGCGCCATCAGCGAGGCCATAATGGCGTCGTCCAGCGGCTCCACGGAATCGAGCGTCACAGTGCGTATGCCTTCGGGATGCTGATACATCAGCGTTTGTGCGAGGTAGGTGCCGTACGATACCCCGAACACGTTCCATTCCGCGATGCCGAGCGCCCTCCGGAGGTCGGCGAAATCGGCGGCGTTTTCGACCGTGTCGTAAGCGCTTATATCTATCCCGTTCCCGGCCAGGCGAAGAGAGCAGGCCTCCGACGCTGCGTCGTGCGCGTCCCGGTTCTCCTGGGAGTCCACCGGGAAGTTGAGGCTCTCTATATAGTATTCATCCAACTCCGGGCACATCAGCTCCGGGTCTGAGAACACCGTCCCGCGCTGGCTCATGAGTATGAGATCGCGTTCCTGGTTCACGCCGGATGCGACGAGTAAATCCATTTCAATCAGCGCGCTGCCGCCGGGTCCGCCCGCAAGGAACACGACCGGATCGGGGAGAGGCGGCTGATTCACAGACGGCACGATGATGACGGCAAGCCGGATGGAGCGCCCGGTCGACTCTGTGTGCTTCTCGGGCACGAACAGAAAGCCGCACCGTGAAATTCCGATATCTTCCGGTGTGGGCAGCCCCTTGTCCGTATACGGGACCACTTCCGAGCAATCCGCATCCGCGAACCTCGGCAAATTCTCGTTATTATTATCGTCGTTGCAACCCGTCGCGCCGGCGAGCAAAAGTACGGCGAAAATCAGTGCGGCCGGCCTTATCCTGAGCTCCATTAATTTACGTAAGCGCATAGTCTTCTCCTCACTTGTTTGTTTACCAGCTCACTGATCACTGCCCGCTTTTCGAATCCGCCGGCGGAGCCGCCAGCGGCGATACCTCATAGATCTGATCTAGCACATTCACCATCAATGTATTGGCCGGCTGCTGTCCGTCGAGCGATACCGAAAGCGTGGTCCATATTATGAGCGTCGCCCGGTTGCCCGGGTCGTAACTGATTTTCGAGTTGTAGCCCACTGTCTCTCCGCCGTGAAAATAAATCGTGTTCGGGCCCCAGCTCAGCCGGACCATGCCGTAGCCATACTCCTGCCCGTGGGGCTTGTCCGGGTCCTGCGGCTTGAAGCTGCCCGACCATTTGCGCTGATATTCGGCGTCGAGCACCTTTCCTGAAACCAGCGCCTCGATCCACGTCGCCATATCGTTCGCTGTCGAGATCGCGCCGCCGGCCGCCCAGGCGAATGAATGATTAACGCCGGTGAAGTCCGTGGGGTTGAGGGTGCCCGCCCGGGCAGCCGCCACGATATCGGGCGGGTAAGGCTCGTCGTCCGTTAACACGGTCGCGACGCTCCCGTACCCGTAGCCGTGGGCGTAGGGTTCGGGGAGGGTGATGTCGCCGCTTGCAGGCAGGTAGGTCTCCTTCATGCCTAGCGGTCCGAACAGCCGCTCCCGCATGACTTCCGCAAGCGGCTTGGCGGCGGCCTTTTCGATAATGAGGCCGAGCAGCGCGTAGTTGGTGTTGTTGTATTCGTACTCCGCGCCGGGCTGAAAGTCGGGTGGGCGCTTGAACGCTATCGCCAGCAGATCGGCAGGGGTATGGGCCCTGGCCGGGTCCTTGTCCATGCTCTCCGATAATTCGGGGGCGTTGGTGTAATTGTAGAGCCCGCTCCGCATATCCAGGAGGTCGGTGATGGTTATCTTGTCGCCGTTTGGCACGTTGGCAACGTACTTAGACACGGGATCGTCGAGCTTCAGCTTCCCTTCCTCGGCCAGCAAAACGATCAGCGCGGCAGTTATCGTCTTAGTATTCGAGGCTATTCTGAAATGTGTGCCGGCAGTCGGCGTGCTGTCCGTGCCCAGCTCCGTCGTACCGTATGAAACCGTGAAATCGCCCTCCGGCGTCCGCAAGAGAACGAGCGCGCCCGGCACCATGAGCTCCCTGGCGGTCTTGTCCACCATGGCCTGGAGAGCGGCCTTGTCGATCTTTTTGAGAGTCGAGCCATCCGGTGAAGGCGCGGGGGGGGCTGGCACAGCGACTGCCGGGAACCCCGAGATCAGGAGCGCCGCGAGAATCACCTTTAGCTTCATTGCTATGCGTGAGAGCAAGTTTTCCTCCTCGCTGGTTCGTTTTTCTGCACGACAAGGAGGATGCTCTCACCCGTGGGGTTGAAACCGGGAATCGGGTCCTCGTAAGCGATAATATACTATTGGATTTGCAAATACAAATGATTTATATAGCAATAATGATTTATATAAAACAGCATAAACCGGCGGCTCGGCAAAACGATGGCGGGAACCATAAATGGTCCGGATTCACCAGAGCCGACCCTCCCCCGGAACATGGGAGGGGGCTTTGGATTCTTTTATAGGGGCTTATATACCTAACTAGCCAAAAAATACTTGACTAGCCATAAAATCGGGTGTAATATAAAGTCATGCTAACCAAAGAGGTTAATATGACGAAGCCAGAACCAGTAAGTTTATATGAGTTTTTCCAGCAATTTCCAGACGAGGAATCGGCTCGCTTGTATTTTGAAGGCAAACGTTGGAACGATGTCGTTTACTGTGCCCATTGTGGTAGCATGAAAGTGGCAGAGTGCAAAAATCACAAGCCAATGCCTTACCGTTGCCGAGATTGCCGCCAACATTTCAGTGTCCGCACCGGAACCGTTCTTGCCGAATCCCGCCTCCCCCTACACAAGTGGCTTATGGCGATCTACATGATGACCACAGCCCGTAAAGGTATACCCTCTACCCAGATGGCAAAAGAACTTGGAATTACGCAAAAATCAGCTTGGTTTCTAGCACAGCGCATTCGCGAAACATGGATGAACTCTGGCAATGGTGATATGGGGCCTATGGTAGAAGTTGATGAAACGTTCATCGGCGGCAAAGAAAAAAATAAACATGCCAACAAGAAACTTCGCCAAGGACGTGGCTCTGTAGGCAAAACAGCCGTGATCGGGGCCAAAGACAGAAATGGAATTGTAAAAGCAGAGCCGATCAATGATGTTTCCGGCAAGACCCTTAAAGGCTTTATCGAGCAGAATATTGCTAAAGGCTCAACGGTGATAACGGACGATTTCCGGTCTTATCGAGGATTGAACGGATACAATCACTTAACTGTTAAGCATTCCGTAGGCGAACATGTGAACGCACAAGCCCACACCAACGGAATAGAAAGTTTTTGGGCTTTACTTAAACGAGGCTACTACGGGATTTATCATCATATGAGCGAAAAACATCTTCATAGATACGTGAATGAATTTTCATTCCGTCACAACACGGCACAAGAAAACACAATGGACTTTATAGCAATGACGGTTGAAGGAATGTATAACCGACACCTAACATATAAGGAACTTATCAATGCCTAAGAAAGACAAGATTATTGAGCCTATCCACGCCAACCCTGATGAAGTCGCGGCTTCTATCGTGAATCCTAAAAACGATTTGAAGAAAGCCGATACTTCTATGATGGATGATATTCCAGTCGCAGTTGCCAAGGGCTTCATGAACATCGGTGGCGTGAAGATTGCCTGCGCGGTTCTAGCAGACGAAACCCGGCTTATATCCGACCGGGGCGTAAGCGCGGCCATTGGAACCAAAAGGCCCGGCTCGCACTGGGAAAGGGCCAGGAAAGCTGACCCTGGCGCCGTAATTTTGCCTCCTTATATATCGGCGGATAACTTAAAACCTTTTATTCCCAAAGACTTAGAATATATTCTGACCAACCCTATTCACTATCGGGTAACTGATTCAGGCGCCAAAGGTAATGGTCTTCTCGCTACTGCTTTCCCGAAGGTTCTCAATGTTTGGGCCAAGGCTTATGAGGCTGGCGCCTTAAAGCCACAACAAGAACATATCGGGAAACAGGCACAGGCTTTATGTGAAGGTTTGGACGAAGTTGCGATTATCGCTCTTATTGATGAGGCAACCGGATACCAAGAAAAGCGACGGCAGGATGAACTGCAACAAATACTGAGCGCCTATGTCTTGCCGGAACACAGACCCTATTTGCGGAGCGTTCCGTTGGAATTTTTCAAGGAACTGTACCGCGTGTACGGCTGGCAATGGAGTTCTGATAACAGGGGACCGCGCTATGCCGGGAAACTTCTCAGAAAATTAATTTACGAGAAACTGCCTAAGCCTGTTCTACCTGAACTGGATAAACTGAACCCTTCAAAGGGGGTGAATTACCAACGGGAACGTAAGCATTTCCAGAACCTTTCGCTGGAAGTCGGCGTCCCGCACTTTCAGGGCCAGTTGTCTGGCGTCATGGCTTTGCTTAGGGCATCTCCGTCTGCGAACCCAAAAGCCTTTGAACGTCTGTTTAGGCGGGCCTACGGTGATCAATTAGAACTGGATTTGGACGAAGAAATTTAGGGCAATGAGAACCCCTAAACGGACCGTTTTTCACCTTCATTGGCTAGTTAGGTATATAAGCCCCCTTTTATAGTCTGATGGGATTAAGAAACGGGTTCGATGCGGAAGCTATATATTATTTAGCGCCCTTTTTTACGCCTTGTGCTTCGCGAACTCGGCCTGGAACCTCTCGGCGAGCTCCTTTGCCTTAACTTCGTATTCCGCCGGGTCCGGCCACGTCTTTCCGGGGTCGAGAACGCTGTCGTCGACGCCCGGGCACGAAACGGGCACGCTCAGGCCGAAGATCGGCTCCGTCCTGAATTGCCCCTTGCCCAGCTCGCCGCCGACGGCCGCCGTAACGAGCGCCCTCGTATCCTTGAGCGGCATGCGTTTTCCGACGCCGTAGGGCCCGCCCGTTATGCCTGTATTGAGGAGCCACACCTCGGCCCCGCTCTCCTCGAGCCTCTCCTTCAGCATCCCCGCGTAAAAGAGCGGCGGGCGAGGCAGAAACGGCGCCCCGAAACAGGAGCTGAACGTAGTCTGAGGCTCGGCTACTCCCTTTTCGGTGCCGGCCACCTTCGCCGTATATCCCAGAGTGAAGAAGAACATCGCCTGCTCGGGGGTAAGCTTCGATATCGGAGGCAGAACGCCGAACGCGTCATAGGTAAGCATGAATATCGTCTTCGGCACCCCACCGGTCCCGGATGGAACGATATTTTTGAGGAAATCTATCTGGTATGCCGTTCTCGTGTTTTCTGTGTATTTGTCGCTGTCGAAATTTATCTTCCTCGTCTCGGGGTCTATCTCGAGGTTCTCGAGCACCGTCCCGAAATGAAGCGACGCATTATAGATCTCGGGCTCCGTTTCCGGGCTCAGCTTTATCGCCTTGGCGTAGCACCCGCCCTCGAAGTTAAACACCCCGCGCTCGTGCCATCCGTGCTCGTCGTCCCCGATGAGCGCCCTTCCGGGGTCCGCGGAAAGTGTAGTCTTCCCCGTGCCCGAAAGCCCGAAGAATAGAGCAACCTCCCCGTCCTTCCCGACGTTCGCCGAGCAGTGCATGGGGAACACCCCTTCCATCGGCAAAAGGAAATTGAGCACCGTGAATACAGACTTTTTCATCTCGCCGGCATACTGCGTTCCGCCTATTATGGCGACCCTCTTTTCGAAGTTGAGCACGATAAACGTCCCCGTCCTGGTCCCGTCCGTCTCCGGGTCCGCGGTGACGCCCGGGGCGGCAATGACGGTGAACCCGACGTGGCTGTGCGGGAGCTCCTCGGGCTCCGGCCTTATGAAAAGATTGTTCACGAAAACGTTATGCCAGGCGTACTCGTTTATGATCCGCACCGGCATTTTGTAGTCGGGGTCGGCGCACGCGTAAAGATCCCTTACGAATACGTCCCGCCCCTCGAAATAAGAAGTTATCTTATTATAGAGTGAATCGAAGTGCTCGCGGCTTATCGGCTTGTTAACCGCCCCCCAGAGTATGTACTCCTCGCTCGCGGGCTCCTTCACGATGAATCTGTCCTGCGGCGAGCGGCCCGTATGTGCGCCCGTGTATGCTACCAGCGTCCCGCCCTCGGCTATGATCCCTTCCTCACGTCTTACTATCTCTTCATATAGCTCGGGAACGGGAAGGTTGTAGTACACCTTTCCCGGATTTTTTATACCATGAAGCTCGAAAAGCTCTTTTTCGGTTATACGGCCCACAGAACGTCCCTCCGGTAACTTCCGAGATGTGAATGATTAGAAAGAGAGACTCTATCTCAAGCCGCATACGATTTCAAGGGAAAATTGCTATGCATAAGCGCGCGTCCGCCGTCCTTCATCCGCCCGCTCGCTTCCACGGGGACAGGCTCCTTTATTTGACCGGCGGTCAGAAATGTGATAGATTGTTTCTTGGGGCGCCACCTTTTCACACACATAGGAGTTTCCTGAATCATGGCATTTAAAGTAGGCAACAAGGCTGTTTATCCTGCTCATGGGGTTGTTCAGATAAGGGCAGTCGAATCCAAGGAAATATGCGGCACCATAAGGGATTTTTATATTCTTCAGGTCGTTGACAGCGATGTCACCCTAATGGTCCCGACCGATAATGCGCAGACTGTGGGCCTCCGGCCCGTAATCACCCGCAAACAGATCATCAGAATCTACGACATACTCAAAAGCAAAGAAAAGAACGGCAACCACCAGAACGGCGGCCAAAGCTGGAACAAGCGCTACCGTGAATACTCCGACAAGCTCAAAAGCGGCGACATCTTCGAGGTCGCGCTCGTCCTCCGCGACATAAGCCTCCTTCAGAAAGGCAAGGACCTTTCCTTCGGCGAAAAGCGCATCATGGACACCGCGCGCTCCCTTCTCGTAAAGGAAATCTCGATAGCCAAAAACCTCGAAGAAGACTCCGTAACAGAAGAAATCGAAACACTCCTCGCCTGACGATCCCCGAAATACCCGAAATTAATGAATCCTGATCTCTCCCCGGTTATACTTTTCTGATGCCGGGCACGGATTTCAATTCCCTACTCGACCTCGAAACAGCCTCGCGCCTGAGGCGCTTTTTCTTCCGCTCCCCCTCCCGCGTAAGGGGGAGGAAAGCGGGCATACACAAGAGCTACTACAGGGGTATAAGCCCCGACTTCATGGAGTATAAGGAGTACAACCGGGGCGACGAGCTCCGCCAGGTCGATTGGCGGCTCTACGGGCGCCACGACAGGCTCTACGTAAGGAAGTTCGAGGACGAGGTCAACCTCGACTGGTGCGTGCTCGTCGATACGAGCGCGTCCATGGGCTACGGCGCCGAGGGGGCGACGAAGCTCGACTACGCCAGGAGGCTCGCCGCCACGCTTTCCTACCTCCTCCTCCGGCAGGGCGACGCTGTCGGCGCGGGGGTCTTCTCCGGCGAGGGCGTGGACGTCATCCCGCCACGCGCGGGCAACCCATCGATAGCTCCCATACTCGACATGCTCGGCTCGGCTTCTTCTGCCGGAGGGACAGCGCTCTCCGAGTCCGTTGCACGTGCGCTCGAAGTCTACAGGAGGGACTCGGCATTCGTCATAGTCTCCGACCTTCTCACCGACGAGGCCGACATACGCAAATGCCTCCAGATGCTTAACGCCGCGGGCAGGGACGCCGTTTTCTTTCACGTCCTCCACGAGGACGAAACGGAGTTCTCCTTCCGGGGCTCCTTCGAGTTCGAAGACATGGAAAACGGCCAGAGGGTCATTGTCGACGCCGGAGAGGTCAGAAATAATTACATTCAGAGGATGAGGCAGTTCATGGACACCCTCAGGAAAACGTGCCACGAGTACGAATCGCGATACGTATTCGCCCCCACGTCGAGGCCTGTCGAAGAGCCGCTTATCCTCATAGCAGATAAATAACGAGAGTGAGGTTTCTTGAATTTTTCCTTCCTTAGCCCGTATTTTCTTATAGGACTCGCCGCCCTGGCGCTTCCGGTAATAGCGCATCTTATATCCCGGAAGAGCGGCGCGGTGAAGAAGTTCCCGGCCATAACGTTCCTCCTCGCCTCGCGGGGGGACAGCGCCGTAAGGTCCCGGCTCAAGGACATCCTGCTCCTCCTGCTCCGGGCCCTCGTCATAGCCCTTCTGGTGCTCGTATTCGCGCGCCCTTCCCTCTTTTCGTTCGCTCCGGCGGGCGTGGAAGGCCCCCGGTCAATCGCCGTCGTCGTTGACAACTCTTTCAGTATGGGCTGGGGCGGCCGCTTCGATAAAGCGGTGAAAATGGCGAGGGATACGATCTCCTCCCTCCCCGACGGGAGCTTCGCCATCGTCGCGCCGCTCGTCGCAAAGCCGGGCGAAAGGCTATCCCCGTCGAGCGACATGGCCGGTCTCAGGCAGGAAGCGGGGGAGATAAAGCTCAGCGCAACCTACGCCGATAACGAAAAGCGGCTCGCGGAGGTATACGCCGCCCTCTCCGACTCTCCGCCCGAAAAGAAAGAAGTGATGTTCCTCACCGACATGCAGAAAAACGGCTGGCGTGAAACCCCGGCCCCCCGCGGCTGGCTCCGCGTCGTCGATGTCACGGACGGCGAAGCCTCGCCCAACAGGGCCGTCAGCTCGGCCTCGGCGAGCCGCGGCAAGGACGGGACAACCCTCGAAATTGGAGTATCTAACTTCTCCCCCGAAGAGGCCCGCGACCTTCTTGCGAGGGTCGGTTTGGACGGACACGATGTGAATGCGCACCTCGACGTCGGGCCCGGTGAAAAGGCCGTAAAGGAATTCACGCTCCCTCCGGAAGGCGATGCAGCCGCGCCCGGCCACGGAACGGCAAGCATCGATAAGGACAGCCTCCCGATAGACGACACCCGCTACTTTATCCTCACCGGCGGCGAAGGCTCCGGGATACTCATCATAGACGGCGACCCCCGCGAGGAAGCGAGGCTCGGCGAGGCCTACTACCTGGCGCGCGCCGGGGAAACGATATCCGAGATTTCCGGCGTGCCCGTATCCGTCAAGGACAACGAGGCGTTTCTTTCGGAAGACCTATCGCCCTACGGGGTCGTCTTCCTCGCCAACGCAGGCGACATTCTTCCATCCACCGCCGAGGCGCTAAGGGAATTCGTGACCAACGGCGGGACACTGGTCATATTTCCGGGCGATAGAATCAGGCCGTCCTCCTACAACGCACTTTTGAAGGACCTCCTCCCCGGCCAGCTGCTTACGATACAGGAAGCGGGCACGTTCGTAAGCCCCGGCGGCGGCCGCGACTTTTCCGGCGACGTCCGCGAAAGGCTCGGCAGCGTCCGCGTAAACCGCTACTTCTCGATATACCCCGAAGAAGGGGCAGAGATAATACTCTCCACGGCCTCCGGCGACCCGTTCCTTTTGAGGAAGGGCATCGGCGGCGGGGGCGTATACCTCTTCGCGTCCACGGCAGACACCGCCTGGAACGACCTTCCGATATCTCCGGTGTTCCTACCGGTCGTAAAGGAGCTCATGGACACGAGCGGCAATTCCGGGGTAAGGAAGAGGAGCTACCTCGCAGGCGAGATCGCCGCCATCGACGTCCCGCCCGGCACGGAAGGGGTCGAGGTCTCAGCCCCCGGCGGCCTGAAGGCAAAGCTTTCGGGCGCGGAGCCCGTGTTCACCGGGACGGATACCCCCGGCATATACACAGTCACCCGCGACGCAAAACCCCTCTACAGCTTTTCAGTGAATGTCGATCCGGCCGAGTCCGACCTTTCGAGGATCACCATAGAAAGCCAGGCCCCGGGAGACGATGGGCGGCCCGGATTCGTAAAGGTATTCAGCGAGCTCTGGCGCTACTTCCTCTGGGGGGCGATAGCGCTCTTCATAACCGAGGCGGCCGCAAGGGCGCTCTTCTCCTGACGCCAGCATGCAATTCCGTCATTGCTGTAAATGTTAAATAATTCGGGGCTGGAATTCGAAGTAGCGACGCATTGCCATTGCCGCCGGCAATCCGTCAAGAGTTTTGTCATCTCGAACGACGATTTCGAGCAAGCGAGGAATCGGACGCCCTAATTTTCTAAAGGTTGTCATTCCCGAGTGTCTTAATCGGGAATCCAGTTTTTGCCTTTCACCCCCCCTTAGGAAAAGGGGGGTCAGGGGGGATTTACTCTTTCCACTCTTTTTTCCTTGTCATTCCCGAATGCTTGTATCGGGAATCCACTTCCGCCAGCAATACACCAAGCGCTTTGTCATCTCGAACAACGATTTCGAGCAAGCGAGGAATCGGACGCTGCAACTTCAATGCGCAAACGTTCATCCAGTACCGCTCGCAACCTACCTTCTTTAGTATCAAGGCTTGTATCGGGAATCCAGTTTTTGCCTTCACCCCACTTAGGAAAAGAGGGGGATTTAGTTTTTGGCCTCTCCTTCACCTATCCATCATCCCTTCCCTTTTAAACCGACAGGTCGATGCCGTCGAGGCCGTCCGGAAGCTGCCTTCCGAGGAGGCTCAGTATCGTCGGATACACGTCCACGGTCCTTGCGCGCTCGTCGGTGAGCGGCGCGCTGATTGCGAACGGGACTATCATGTGGTCCCTCACGAGTGAGCCGTGCGAAGATCGATGCTCGGGGCTCTCGTGGTGCGACCTGAGATCATAGCCAAGGTGCGCGCTCAGTACGAGGTCGCCCGCTCGCGGTGATTCGAGGAGCTGCATTATCTGAATGGCTGCGTCCGGGTATTCCGTACTGAAGCTCGCCGCCAGGGCCTCCCTCGCGGTCATGCTCTCCGGTACGCCGTTATAACCGAACGGGTCCCCCGAGATCTTCCGGTAATTTACGAGCCCGCCTTCCCCTATCCACGCCGCGGCCTCGCCCCTCGTGCTCTTTATCCTCACCCTCCCTTCCTCGTCCGTCCCGGCGACGATATCCACCTCGGGCCTTTCGAGGAAGTCCTCGACCAGTTGCTTCATCTCCGCGAACGTCGAGCGCCTCTCCCAGCCGTCCGGGCTCTTGACGTATATGTTCGCCATGGCGTTTCCGGATATGAGGCTCCCGGCGTCGGCGTTCGTGAAGTGCTTGAACACGTTGGGATAATAAAAGGTCTTGTATCCCCTGGCATTCAGAAACCCGAGGGAATCGAAATGTGAATGGGTCTGCGTAAGGCCGTGGTCGCTGATGATGACGAACAGCGTCTCGTCGAGACGCCCCTCCGATTTGAGGCGCGAGGCGACTATATCCACCGTCTCGTCTATCCGCCTGTAGGAATCGATCACGTCCCTGTGGAACGGGTGGTTCACGTGCGAGTACGTATCGATGCCCAGGAACACGGTAAAGATGAAATCGTGCATAGCCCCGAGCTCCTTTACGAGAAGCCTCCGGGCGAGCAGGTCTACCTCGTCCGTCCTGTCCGTGAAATGGCTCTTCACCTTATGATAAAGCTTCGAAAAACGGGTCTTGTCGTTACTGAGCTTCACCCCGCGCGACAGCTCGTTCAAAATATTGCCGCTCCTGGGGAACACCTCGAATATGCTGGTATTGTCGGTCGAGGCGTCGCTGTTCATGAAGTAAGTCTCGAGACCGATGTAGCTCCTGAAACGCCTGAAGGATAAAATCTTGCTCCTGTCGGCGTAAAGCCTCCTGTCGAGCCACCTTATCCCGGGGAAGTTGCACCTTCCCGGATATTTCCCGAAGACGTACGGCGTATACGCTGGCCCCGTCGTAGAGGGAAACACCGAAACAGCCTCCCTGTACGCTCCCGGCTCGACTACGTAGCGCGATATCGCCGGCAGATCGCCCGCATTAAGGAGCTCTTCGAAAACGTCCGCCCTCGCCCCGTCCGCCATGAGAAAAATGCAGCTCTTAAAATCCTTCATTTACTGGTTCTCCGTTTTTCCGCGGGCGCCGGCTCCGCGGCCCGCCCCAAAAAGTACCTGTTATAAATCTTCCTGATTTTGCCCGTCGTCGTGGTGTACTTTTTCTTGAGCTTCGCGCCGTCCCCGGGCTCCAGCTCCGAAGCCAGCTTTTCGAAGTCGCTCTCGTACAGCTCGTTTATAGACCTGTCGTGAAGGAGCCTTAAAAGATTCTCTATCTTCCTGAGGAACGTGAGCCCGTCGGCCAGCTCCGTATAGTCGTCTTCCTCGATTATTCCCGCTTCGTGGAGCCACGCGAGCGCGTCCGACGTATTCTGTTTTCTGACCACGGGATACTCCCCGCCGTACTTTAGCTGAAGCATCTGTACCAAAAACTCTATGTCCACTATGCCGCCGCGCCCGGTCTTTATGTTGAGCTTCTCCCGGCTCTCCGCCGCTAGCTCCTTTTCCATCCTCTTTCTGAGCCTGTTTATCTCTTTCTCAAAGCCCTCGTGTATCGGCCTATCGTAGACGAACTCCGTCGCGAGCTTCATAATTTTATTTCCGACCTTCACGTTCCCCGCCGAAGGGGCAGCCTTGACGAGCGCCTGCCTCTCCCAGATCTGCGCGCTGTCCTGCTGATATTTCCGGAACGCGTTTAACGACGTAACAAGCGCCCCGGATCGCCCGGACGGCCTTAGCCCCATATCTATCTTGTACGCATACCCCTCACCCGTCGGCACTGACAGGACGGAGATCACCTTCTGCCCGAGCTTCGAGTAAAACATGTGCTCCTCTTCCTTCCCGTCGTAAATGAAGATCACGTCGAGGTCCGAGTTATACGAGAGCTCCTTCCCGCCGAGCTTCCCCATGCCCATGACGACCATCTTGTGATTCTTCTCAGGGTGCTTCTCCTTGTCGCGGACGACTTCCCATGCGATTTCAAGCCCCGCTTCGAGTATGGCCTCGGCCACCATCGAGAGATACTTGCCGACATAAAACGGCCCAACCTCTCCGTTAAGGTCCCTGAGGCAGATTTTGAGAGTTTCCACGTGCCTGAACCGCCTCAGGACGTCGAGCTGCGCCCCGTAGTCGTCCTCCTCGGCCAGCGATTCGTGAAGCTGCGCCAGCATCTCCCCCTTGGACGAGTACTCCGTCCTCACGTCGCGGAGTGTTATCACGTCCATGTACTCCGGATGCCGTATCAGGAAGTTCGACAGGTAGCCGCTGGTCGAAAAGAGCTTTACCAGCAGCTCTATGATGTCCGGGTTTTCGGCGAGGACCGAATAGAGCGAGGTCCTCCACCCTATGCCCGAAACGAACCTTTCGAGGTTGACGATCGCGAGGTCCGGGTCCGGCGATTTCAGGACGCTCGCCAGGAATGCCGGTATCACCTTCCTCGTCGAGGCCCTCCCGCCCTGCGTAAGGCCGCCCCTCTTGGCGTCGAGAAGCTTCGAGAGCAAGTCTGCGGCCATGCCGGGATTTTTGAACCCGAGCGCGTTCAGATTCTCGATCGCCTCCTCCTCGTCCAGGTTTCCCTCCATAAGGAATCCGGCAGCCTTCCAGAACTCCTTCCCGACCTCCTCCGTCTTCTGCGAAGGCTCGTAAAAGAGCCCTTTGTAAACGGACGAAACCGCCGCGGTTCTTTCCTTGTAAAGCCTTTCTAGCTCGTCCCTGTCCGGTACGCCCACTCTTAATGCGAGCTTTTCGAGGTCGTCCGGCGACGACGGCAGCTTGTGCGTTTGCCTCTCGTCCGCGAGCTGAATATTGTGCTCCACCTTCCTTAAAAAGAGGTAGGAATCCGATAGCGTCCGACGTACCTGCGGTGTTATCAGGTGCGCGGCTTCGAGCTTTCCGAGCGCTTTCAGGGTGTTGTTTTCTCGTATGTACTTTATCTCCCCGCCGTTTACGAGCGCGAGGGCCTGGACGAAAAACTCTATCTCGCGAATCCCGCCCTTCCCGAGCTTGACGTCGCGCTTCTTTTCGAGCTGGTCGAGCCGGGTCTTCATGTCCTTCAGGTCCTCGATAGATGAGTAATCGAGAAACTTCTTGTATACGAAGGGCTCGATGTCGCTTACGAACTTCTCGCCGAGCGAAATGTCCCCGGCGATCGGCCGCGCCTTTATCATCGCAGCCCTCTCCCAGGTGTCCCCCCAGTAAAAGTAGTGCTCCAGCGCCCCCTCGAATGAAACTGCGATCGTGCTCTTCCCGCCGCCCGGGCGGAGTCCGAGATCGACCCTGTACAAGAATCCGTCCTCCGTCACGGCGCTGAGGGATTTTGTCACCTTCTCCGCCAGCCTGAAAAACGGGTCCGGGTCGCCGTCGTCCCTGTAGATGTAGATTATGTCGATGTCCGAGCTCAGGTTGAGCTCCCGCCCCCCCAGCTTCCCCATGCCTATCACGGTAAACTCGCCCGCCCCTTCCGCCTCGGGGCTATAGAACGTTATCGCCGCCTCGACTATGGCCGATGCGAGGTCCGAAAGCTCCTCCATCGTCTCGGTGAACGGGGCCTCGCCGGTTATATCCCTGTAGATTATCCGGGCAAGCTCCCGGTACTTGTAGTGCCTGAGGGCGGATTCGAGCTCAGCCGCGCTTTCGGACGACGCCGCTATCCCGCCGGCCTCCTCCATGAAAACGGCGGGGGTCTTTCCGTCCGAAACGGCTTCGCTGGATTCTATGTATTCGAGTATTCCCGGGTCCTTGACCGCAGAGCGGCCGAGGAAATAGCTGTACCCCGCCAGAAGCTCCAGTATCTTCTTCCGCGCTGGGGAAATCTTCTTGTGACTCTCTTTATAGTGCTCTAAAACGGTCCGGGCGTAGCCTGGGTCCGGCAAGGGTTTATTCAACGTTGATTTTCCTGCTTCGTGATCCTCTCTTCTGTCCGGTCCCGGTCTTCCTCCGCTCTTTCGCTTCCTTTCCGGCCTTCTTCATGAGATCGATGCCGGTGTTGACAGCCTTTAGAGGCAGCTCGCAGAGGAACTTTCTCCCCTCCTCGTTTTCGAGGAGATGCCTCACGCCCTTTATGACGAACCCGGTCCCGGCCACTATCTCCGTGGCCCCGGCGAGGAAATGCTCCCCTGCCTTCCCGAGGTCCTTAAGATCGGGCCCCGTCTCGGCCTTCTTCTCCGCCCTCCCCGTTCTAGTACGCTTTCTTTCAGGCATTTCGAACCCCTTCCTACTATTATAAATCGGGATGAGCCCGCTTAAAACCCCGGGCGGAGATTATGTCGCAATGACGCCGCATTGCCGCGCGGCGATGGAGAACGATAATCAGCTGAAATTATACGGGTCCACGTCCGCCGACACCCTCACCTGCCCCGCGATCTTCCCCATCCCGGCCATGAGCCGCTTCACGAGCGATCGAAGCGCCTTCACGTCCGCCGACCTCAGCAGCATCTGCCGGCGATAGCGGTTCTTTATGCGGCTCACCGGGCACGGCGACGGCCCCAGTATCTCGACGGCCCCCGGCGCGAGCTTCCCGGCGAGCCTCCTCGCCGCTTCGCCCGCCTTCCTCGCGACGTCAGCCACCTCGTCCTCCCGCCTCCCGGTGAATTTTATATTCACGAGCCGAGCGAACGGCGGATATCCGAGCTCCTCACGCAGTTTTAGCTCCTGCTCCAGGAAGCCCTTCGAGTCCTGCCGCGCGGCGAACGTTATGCTCGGATGGTCCGGGTTATAGGTCTGCACTATCGCTCGTCCCTCGCCGTCCCCCCTTCCGGCCCTTCCCGCTACCTGCGTCACGAGCTGAAATGTCCTCTCGCCCGAACGAAAATCCGGTATGCCGAGCGATATGTCCGCCGAGATAACGCCTACGAGCGTCACCCCCGGAAGGTCGTGCCCCTTGGCTACCATCTGCGTCCCGACGAGGACGTCTATCTCCCCCCGTTCGAGCTTCCGGTATAGGTCGAGAAGCCGCGTCTTCCCGGCGACGGCGTCCCTGTCCATCCGCGCTATCCTCGCCTCGGGGATGAGGTCCCTCAGCTCGTCCTCCACTTTCTGCGTCCCTATCCCGAGCCCGCGCATCGCCTCCCCGCACACCGCGCACGCCTCGTGCGGCTTCTCGACCAGCCCGCACAGGTGACACATTATCACGTCCCCCCGCGCATGATATGTGAGCGACACGCTGCAGTTCGGGCACTTCAAAATCTCCCCGCACACCTTGCATATCATTATCGACGAATACCCGCGCCTGTTGAGGAACAGTATCGTCTCCCTGTCCTTCCAGAAATTATCGACGACGGCCTCGCGAAGCGTGGACGACAGGATCGCGCCACCCTCCCCCTTCATGTCCACTATAGTGATCGCCGGAAGGGAACGGTCGCTCACCCGGAGTGGCAGCTGCAGGTATCCGAACCTGTGTCTTTTGGCATTGTAGTATGATTCGACCGACGGCGTCGCCGATCCGAGCACGACAACCGAATCGGTCATCCGTCCGAGGACGAGTGCAAGGTCCCGCGCATTGTAGGCCGGGGCCTCGTCCTGCTTGTACGACGTCTCGTGCTCCTCGTCAACGATTATCATCCCGAGGTCGGGGAACGGCGCGAATATGGCGGAGCGCGCGCCGATCACTATGCCGACGTCGCCCCTGGCCGCCCGCCGCCACGCGTCGAACCTCTCGCCGTCCGAAAGCGCGCTGTGTATTACGGCGACGGCGTCCCCGAACCTCGCCCGGAACCTCTTCACGAGTAGCGGCGTAAGCGATATCTCCGGCACGAGCACGATAACCCCCTTCCCCTTTTCGAGGACTCCGGCGATAGCGCGGAGATACACCTCCGTCTTCCCGCTTCCCGTCACCCCGTGCAGCAGGAACGGCGCGAACTTCCCCTTGCCGACCGCTTCCGAAATCTTCCGGCAGGCGATATCCTGATCGACCGTAAGCTCCGGCGGCGCGTCGCGCTTGATGTCGAGCCCAGCGAACGGGTCCCTCGAAACCTCCTCGTGATCTACCGTCACGTACCCCTCCTCCGCGAGCCACGAAACGTGTGCGGACGGGTTCCCGAACACCTCCTTCAGCTCGTCGAACGGCACCCTCCCGTGCACGATTATAAAGGAGAGTATCTCCATCTTCGCGCGTTTCCGGGCGAGCGCCGGGTCGTCCGCGCTCACCCCCTCTACGGCGGAGATGACCCTCTCCGTCTTTATCTTGGGGTCCGATTCCAGCTCGTAACCGAACTCGACGAGCCCCCTACGCTTGAGAGAATTCAAAAGCTCCGCCGACGTATTGTCCACGACGGTCAGGAGCCTCCGCGACGTTATCTCCCCCGCGCCCATGATAGCTTTTACGACCGTAAGCTCGTGGGCGGTGAGCCTCCCCTCGCCCGCCGCCGCCCTTTCTCCAGTCGGCGTCAGCCTCAGCGTACGCTTTATGCTCGCGCCCAGCCCCCCCGGGTGCGCCGCCTTCAGCATCATCCCGAGCGGAACCAGGTAATAGTCCGCCGCCCACTTCAGGAACCCGAGCCGCGCCTCGTCGAAAAGCGGCTCATCGTCGATTATGTCGATCACGTCCTTAAGCTTTATATCCGGCGGCGGCTCCCCGAACCCGACTATGAACCCGATGGTCCTCCGGTTGTGGAACGGAACGAGGACCCGCTTTCCGACCTCCGCCCCCTCCGCGAGGCCCGCCGGCAGGCTATAGCTGTAAAATTCGTCCCTCGGTATCGGGACGGCGACCTGTACCGTATCTTTCATGGTATTCCCGTGAGTCTAATGGTTTTCCCGATTTGGCGCAATAAGCCCGGGCCCCTGGTGCCAGCCTCTCTTATGTCCCCTGCCCCGCGAGTCCAGTTCTGCTGGCGTAGAGGCCACTCCCGATCGCCGGAGCAGCGCCCGGCGGATGCGGGATATTTCCATTATTAATTACATCTTATGGCCGTTTTCCCGCGCCGTGGGCCAATTTAGATAGAATCTGAACAATAAAACCCCCCGGAGGTTGACAACGCCCCCCTCAGCTAATATGCTTTACCATCAAGGTTCCGAGAACCTAACGGTGCATTGAATGGGAAGGTTGGACAGGCTTTTAAATAAAGCCGACGATTACAAAGAAGCAGGACGATTCGAGGACGCGCTTAAAGAGCTCACCAAAGCCATCAAGATCGCGCCCGAGGATCCCGACGTTTATCTTTCATTCGCGCTCACATACGACGCGATGGAGGAGTTCCACGCTTCCGTCTACTATTTCAGAAAGGCCCTCGAGCTAAACCCCGAAGATCCTTATATATGGACCCAGCTTGGAATCACGCTCGCCCGCATGGGTATGCACGACGAGTCCATAAGGTCGTATCACGAGGCCCTCGAGCTCGACCCCGGCTACGTCATAGCCAAGTGGCACATGGCGCTCACATACCGTTCCGTCGGTCTTTACGAAGACGCGCTCAGGTATTTCCAGGAATGCGCCGCCTCCGGCACCGAGGTCGACTACATCAACGACGAGATCCACTACCAGACCGGGCTCTGCTTCTTCGACATGGGGTGGACGAAAGAGGCCCTCTCCGAATTCAGGAAGCACACAGAGCTTTGCCCGTCCGACACTTGGGCGCACCTTTCCATAGGCAACTGCTACTTCGATTTCGGATGGATCGACGAATCGGCGGCCAAATTCAGGGAGGTCATATCCATCTCCCCGGAATTCATCCCCGCCTACAACGCACTCGCGCTGTCCCTCGCTGAAAAGGGGTGGTACGACGAAGCGCTCGACGTACTCCGCGCGGCGCTCAGCATTTCGCCCGACGACGAATCCGTAAAGGACAACATGGACTACATCCAGTCTCTGAAGGAAGACGACGACGGCGCCAAGGGCGTAATCCTCATGAGCCTCATACTCCAGCTCATGAAGAAAAAAGAGCTCTCCGAATAACCCTGTCTCAGGCTGTAAATTCTGTAAGCGATCTGCCCGCGAACTCCCTGCCCTTTTCGGTAAGCGAAAGTCTTCCGCCGCTATCAGTGACGAGCCCCTTCTTCACCGAATAAACGACTGCGCTCCGCGCGAAATCCTCTTTCCAGCCGAGGCTCTCTTCCAGGTGCGAAACTTCCGATTCCCGCGCCTCTTCGGGCGTCCCTTCGTGGTTGAGGAGATGTATGACGAGCATCCTTCCCGCAAAGTCCCTCTTCTGGTGCGACTTCCGGGAGTAAACCGCGATTAGCCCCCTATCCGGCGCGAAGAGGAAAACAAGGAGGAAGACCACTCCCGCGGCCGACGCCATCGATCCTGCAATGCTGGCGTCGATCAGTATGGCGAACCAGAATCCGGCTATCGCCGAAACGACGCCTATCAGGACGCTCAGTCCGATCATCCGCGAGAGCTTGTCCGTAAGGAGGTACGCCGCAGACGGCGGTGCTATCATCAGCGCGACGACGAGTATGGAGCCCACCGTGTCGAAGGCCCCGACCGCAGTTACGGAAACGAGTCCCATTAATAGATAGTGTATGAGTCCAGGCGCGAAGCCGAGTGCCGCTGCGAGCCCGGCGTCGAATGTTGCGAGCTTTAGCTCCTTGTACATAAGCAGAATGAATACGAGGTTCAGGGCGAGAATAGTGGCCATGACATACATAGACCTCGGCCCGATATCTACCCCGCCGATGATGAGCCTGTTGAAGGGCGCGAACGCCAGCTCTCCGAGGAGTACTGCGTCCACGTCCAGATGAATGCTCCAGGTGTAGCGCGCTATGAGTATGACCCCGATGCTGAAAAGGAGCGGAAACACGAGCCCTATGGCGGCGTCTTCCTTGACGAGCCCGGTCCTCGCCATGATCTCTACGAGGCTCACGGTCAAAACCCCGCTGAGCGCCGCGCCGATTATAAGAAGCGGCGATGACACGTTCCCCGCCACGAAGAAAGCGAGCACGATACCGAGCAGTATCGAGTGGCTTATGGCGTCGCTCATCATGGCCATACGCCGGAGGACCAGGAAGACCCCGGGTATGGCGCACGCCGCCGCCGTGAGCGCGGCGATGATCTGGATATCTATCTGCTCAGCGCTCATCCGTGTGCCCCCTCCTCGTCTCGGCTATCCTCGCGGCCTCCGTCACGCCCTCGGGCGTAAGCGCCCATTCGTCCTTCCCGACCTGCCGCACGAGCCCGCGCTCGTCCAGTATCCTGAGGCTGGTTTCTACCCCTCCCCTCCCCGCGCTCATGAGCCTGAGCACAGACACAGAATGCGCGTGCCCGCGGTCGCGATGCTCCCTCGCGAGTATGTAAAGGTCTTCGAGGATCGCTTCGAGCCTGAGCCGCCCCCTCTGCCGCCTGTCCCTGAGCTTGCTCCACAGTATCCCGCGCCGGGGGGCGAAAAGAATGGAGACGATTACTATCACGCTCACCGATACGACTATGGTCGGCCCCGTTGGGAGCCTCGGCACGCTTGCGCTGATGACGGCCCCCGTAACGCCGGCCATCGCCCCGAAGAGCGCCGAGAGCGCCACCATCACGCCGAGCCTGTCCGTCCACTGCCTCGCGGACGCGCCCGGCGCTACGATCATCGCGCTCATGAGTACGACGCCCACGGTTTGGAGCCCTATAACGATCGCAATGACTATCAGGGTTGTCAGGAGTATGTCCAGCGCCCTTATCGGGAAGCCGAGCGTGGACGCGAACTCCGGGTCGAAAGACAGGAGCTTGAACTCCTTCCAGAGCATGCCGACCGCCAGAAGCGAAAGCCCTCCGAGGACGGCCATCGTGACGACGTCCCGCCCGAGGAGCGCCGCCGCCTGCCCGAAGAGGAATTTGTCGAGCCCCGCCTGCGTCGCGTCCGGCCGCTTTTGTATTATAGTGAGGAGCACGAGCCCCGCGCCGAAGAATACCGACAGCACCATGCCGAGCGCGGAATCGTACTTCACGCGCGTCGTCGAGACGATGCTCATTATAAATAGTGTGGCGGCCCATCCGGCGAGCGCCGCGCCGACTATAAGGACGAGCGGCATCTTGCTCCCCGTAAGGAGAAACGCGAGCGCTATGCCCGGAAGCGCGGCGTGGGACATGGCGTCCCCTAAGAGGCTCTGCTTTCTGAGTACGGCGTAAGCCCCGAGCGCGCCGCTCACAATGCCGAGCACCGCGGAGCCGAGCGCAACCGTCCTCAGCGTATAATCGAAAAAGAGGTCTGAAAAAATTCCGGGGAAATTCACCTAAAGCCCCCTTTCCCCCGTCTTTCCGGTGTCTCCGTTGGCGTCCGCCGGTCGGCGGATGAATGATACGTGCCCGCCGTAGGTCAGGCGGAGATTCTCGTCGGTAAAGACCCGCTCGACAGGGCCGCTGGCTATGAGCCTAACATTAAGAAGCGTAGCCCAGTCGAAATACTCGGGGACCGTCTGGAGGTCGTGATGAACGACGACAACGGTCTTTCCCGCCGCGCGTAGATCCTGGAGAAGCGCGACTATAGCCCTTTCGGTCGTCGCATCGACCCCCTGGAACGGCTCGTCCATGAGGTATACGTCCGCGTCCTGGACTAGTGCGCGCGCGAGGAACACCCTCTGCTGCTGCCCGCCCGAAAGCTGGCTGATCTGCCTTCCTGCAAAGCGTGTCATGCCTACCTTTTCGAGCGCCGAAGCGGCGAGCTCGCGCTCCTTCACGCCCGGCCTCCTGAACCACCCGAGGGCGCCGTAACGCCCCATCATGACAACGTCCTCGACGCTCGTCGGAAAGTCCCAGTCTACGCTCCCCCTTTGCGGCACGTACGCCACGAGGCGGCGCACCTCCGGGTAGGGCTTGCCGTATATGAGCACCTGCCCGGCGGCCTTGCCTACGAGGTTCAGGATAGACTTTATTAGCGTCGTCTTTCCCGCGCCGTTCGGGCCTACGACGGCCATCAGAACGCCCCTCGGCACCGTGAGATCGACGTCCCACAAAACCGGCTTCTCGCCGTAGGCGACCGTAAGGTCCTCTACTTCTATCGCGTTAGGCATAATCTCGTCCGTCCTTTCTCCGCTCAGGACTGCCCCCCGTCCAGAAGGGCGCTCGTAATCGTGTCTATATTGCTTCGAACCATGCCGGCGTACGTCCCCGCGGAAGACCCGGGATTCCCGAGCGCGTCCGAGTAGAGAGAGCCGCCGACCTTCACGTTAAACCCCCTGGCCTCGGCTGCGGCCTGTACGGCCTCTATGTATTTTGGAGGAATCGAAGTCTCTACGAATATCGCCGGGATCTTCCTCTCGACGATGAACTCGGCCAGCGACTGCACGTCCGCCGTCCCGGCCTCCGATGCGGTGCTTATGCCCTGAAGCCCCCTCACCTGGAACCCGTAGGCCCGCCCGAAATAGTTGAACGCGTCGTGGGCCGTGATCAGCACCCTCTTGTCCTCCGGCACCTGCGCCGCCTTGGTCTTCACATAACCGTCGAGCTCTTTGAGCTCGGCGAGATAGGCCTCCGCGTTCGCTTTGTAGGTGTCCGCGTTTTCGGGATCGGCTTCGACTAAGCTGTCCCTTACGACCTCGACTGCCTTCATCCACATCGAAACGTCGAACCACACGTGCGGGTCGTAATTGCCCCCGAACTCCGGCGGCGAGATAAGAACGCCCCTGTCTATGCTGTCCGTGACTGCTACCGTTCTTATGCCGCGCTTTTCCATCTGCTCGAACACCTCCGACATCTTCCCTTCGAGGTGAAGCCCGTTATAAAAAATGATGGCCGCACGGGATAGAGTCTCGACATCCCCGGCGCTCGCTTTGTAAAGGTGCGGGTCCACCCCAGGCCCCATGAGCCCCGTCACCTTCACGTGATCCCCGCCGACTATCCTCGCGGTATCGGCGATCATACCGGTCGTCGCAACGACGTCCATCACCCCCGTCTCTTTTTCCTGCCCCGCCTTGTCCGAAGAACACCCGGCGAGGCCTGCTGCGACAAACCCCAACGCCAACACAAAAACCGTCAATAACGACCTGAGCTCCATTTTACGAATCTCCCTTGGCTTTTCCCTTTATGTCCGTGATGAAAACGTACTGCGCCGCCTCCGCCCCGAGTATGTGCTTCTCGTCGCCGACCTTCACGGTTATCGGCCCGCTGAACGGCTCTACCGAAACGACCTTTACGTTCGTATGCGGATAAAGCCCCATGCCGCCTATGTACCTTAATAGGTTAGGATCGTGGTCGCTCACCTCGGCCACCACGCCCGACTGCCCCGGGCCGAGGTCGGCCAGCGGGATGGAATCGAGCTCGACGAGCGTCCCGTCCCTGCTCGGTATCGGCGAGCCGTGCGGGTCCCTCGTCGGGTATCCGAGCACGGCGTCCATCCTGTCTTCCAGGTCCTCCGATAGTATGTGCTCCCACTTCTCGGCCTCGTCGTGCACCTTGTCCCACGGCACGCCGAGGGCTTCTGCGAGATATAGCTCGACGAGCCTGTGGTGCCTTATCACTTCGAGGGCTATCTTCTGCCCGGCGCCCGTGAGCAGCACTCCCTGATAGCGCTTGTGCGTAATCAGCTTTTTCTCGGAAAGCTTCTTTATCATGCTCGTCACCGACGCCGGGGCGACCCCGAGCTTCTCGGACAGGGCATTGGTCGAAACCTTCCCCCGCTCCTTCTGTATTTCGTATATAGCCTTAAGGTAATTCTCGATTGACTCCGTATACATTTAAAAGCTCCTAAAGAGGATTTTAGGTATATCTAAAAATATTTTATTGCCTTCACAGTACACTGTCAAGCAATAAATTATGTCAAAATGAGAACGTAAACGCCGCGGTAAGGACTGTTATCCTGTCCTCGTTCTTAATGTAAATATCGGGAGTCACGCCGACGATGATGCAGAGCCAATCGAACGCATCCGCGGTAAACCCGGCTGTCACGTTAATAATCGAAATGTCGCCCCCGCCGCCCACGCTCTCGAATGCGTACGCCCCCTCGACAACAGCCTGAAACCAGGGGGTCACGTAATAGCCGAGGCCGGTGTTCGTAACGAGGCTCAATGAATCCCCCTCGACTATACCGACTACAAAATCCGTATCGAGGGAAAACCTGTCGGTGAAGTTCTTTGTCAGCACGAGTCCCGCGGGCTCGACCACCCATTCTCCCCCATCTCCAGTAGGGAACGTCACGCCCGCGACGTAGGCGAGTGAAAACGGGTTCCCGGCTTCCTCGTCTACGAACCTCAGCTTAAAACCCGAATCGATATGCCCGAAATCGTTCTCCGCCCGTATGAGATCCGAATCCTCCACGTCGAAGAAATTTATGCTGACGCCCGCTTCGAGATAATCCAGAATCCCGGGCGTTATCCTTATCCCCCCGCCGTACCTCTTCGTGTTATCCCTGTCGTCGGTAAATTCAGCGGAAAAGTAAGGTTCAAGCTCTATGTGACCCTTCGGAACGGTATCCGCGCTGAGGACGGTGATCTTTGAATTGGACACCCCGCCCAGCGCCTCCGCGTCCGCCGCCAGGATTAGAATCTGAAAGAATAGAAGCACGGGTACCGCAAGCACCTTCCCGGCCGTTCGAACGCCGGGGCCGCGCGAATATGCATGCCCCGTCATGCCCCATCCACTCCCGTTTTTGTTGCCGTCCATTCCTCTCCCTCCTCCATATGCAAAAGCGCTAACTCAAAATATTATCACCATATGCTAACTATATTTTTAGACTAGACTAAAATTATAATAAGGTAGATATTATGTCAAGGGGGAGAAAATCGAAGGATGGGAAATTTGCGGTAAAACCGGCTAGTATATTAGCCTGTGCCGTATATGAGTCCCGCATATTCCGATAGAGATAACCCCCGCCCATACAGGGGCCTGGCAGAGAAAGTCTTTATATCCGTGCACCTTCTTGCCATCCTCGTCCTTCTTGCCGGGTACCTTGCGCCGGGCGCGCGGGCCAAAGACAAGGCCCCGGGCATCCCCGTCTACGGCTACGAGGTCGTAGCCTCTTATCCCCATGACCCTTCGGCCTTCACGCAGGGCCTCCTTCTCGAAGACGGCGTCCTCTACGAAAGTACGGGCAGGCGCGGGCAATCGTCGCTCAGGAAGGTAGACCTCGAGACCGGCGAAGTCCTCAAGATTCGAAACCTCCCCGGCGTTTACTTCGGCGAGGGCGCGGCCATAGCTGGCGACAAGATAGTCCAGATCACGTGGCGCTCGCAGAAGGGCTTCGTCTATGACAAGAACACGTTCGAGCTCCTCGAAACCTTCTCCTACCCCGGCGAGGGCTGGGGGCTCACTTACGACGGAAGGAGCCTCATAATGAGCGATGGCACCGCCGTCCTCAGGTATCTCGACCCTGCCACTCTCAAAGAGACCGGCAAGCTCGAGGTCTACGGCGAGAACGGCCCGGTTACCAACCTTAACGAGCTCGAATATGTCGAAGGCGAGATATTCGCAAACATCTGGGGGAGCGACAGGATCGTAAGAGTAGATCCCGAAACCGGCCGCGTAAAGGGATGGATAGACCTCTCGGGGCTCCTTCCCGAAAAGGACAGAAAGGGAGGCGAGGACGTACTCAACGGCATAGCATACGACCCCGGCAAGAAAAGGCTCTTCGTCACCGGCAAGCTCTGGCCGAAGCTCTACGAGATACGCATCGTCCCCGCCGAAACCGGCAAATCGGAATAGCCGCACACTCTGCCATGAGACAGGCCGCCGACAAACCCGCCGGGTTATTTAATCAGCGGCTGGTCTTCCTGCATCTCCGTTTCGAGCGGCGATATGTCGGACTCGATCTCTTCCTCGACCTCTGGATTGTACTCGTTCTCCATCGACTTCGGCTCGACCCTGTCCTCGAGTGTATCGGTGCTCGCCGGCTCCGCCGGCGCGTCTATAGTAGCGCACGAATAGCCGAGCGGCATCATAAGAAAAAGAAGCGCGATCAATATATTTCTCATTTCGGTTTCATCCTCTAAATGTTATTGTCAGGCGATCCGGGCGACGCCTGCTGCAAGTGGAAATATAACACCATTCCGGCCCGGTGCACGGGTTATTTTTTGAGTCCCTTCCTCTTTATGCCCGACACGGCTTCAAGGGCGAGTATAAGCGCCTGCGTCCCCTTCCTTCCGTGCCCCTGCGCCTTGGCGGCTACGTAAAGCTCGCGTACGAGCGAAAGCCCCGGCAGGACGAGGTCCATCCTCTCGGCCTCGGCGAGCGCGATCCCCATGTCCTTTATGAAATGCTCGACGTAAAACCCGGGGTTGAAATCCCCCCTCAGAATCCTCGGCGCGAGGTTATCCAGCATCCACGACGCCGCTGCGCCGCGCCCGACCGACTCCAGCATCTTCTCCGGGTCGAGCCCCGATTTGTAGGCGTAAAGGAGCGTCTCGCACATCCCTATCATCAGCCCCGAAACCATAATCTGGTTACACATCTTCGCGTGCTGGCCCGAGCCGGCCTTCCCGTGGTAGACGATGTTCTTCCCCATGAGCCTGAAGAGCGGCATGAGCGCATTCACGACCGGCTTGTCGCCGCCGGCCATGATTGACAGCGCGGCGTTCCTGGCCCCCGTGTCGCCGCCCGAAACCGGCGCGTCAACGGTCTTTATTCCAGGCTTCCGGGCGGCATTATATATCTCGACCGCGAGCGACGGCTCTGTCGTCGTCATGTCCACGGCTACCCCGCCCTTCCCAAGCCCGGCGAGTACGCCGTCCGGGCCGAAATATACCTCCCTCACGTCCTCCGGAAACCCGACTATCGTGAACACGACGTCCGACTTCTCGGCGACCTCTCTCGGAGACGGGAGCCACTCCGCGCCTTTCTTCAAGAGCGGCGACGCCTTCTTCTTCGTCCTGTTGTAAACGGAAGTCTTGTAGCCGATTTCGAGAAGATGCCTGCACATCGAAAGGCCCATCACGCCCGTTCCTATCCATCCTATCCTGGTTCCGTTATCGCCCGGTTTTACAGCTTTCATATAAACGCCTCCTCAGGCAACTCATAATATAACTATGACGGCCGTGTGTAAAGCGAGGGGAGCTCAGTTCCGGGTCCGGACGGTCTGAACTTTTCAGCGCCCGGTCTTGGCTTTTCTTCTTTTGTACCACGAAATGTACAGGACGCTAAGAACCATAAAAACGAGCATGTAAGGGACGAGAAACGCAACAGGCCTCGCGTGCGGAAAGTTAAGCTGCGCTATGACGAGCGCGAACCCCGGGTTCCGCCCGGCCGCTTCGAGGGCCAGCGCGGCTTTCTCTTCGGACACGTCCGGCGCCGAGAAATGCCCTGCCGCCAGGGCAAGCACGATGAAAATAACCACGGCTGCGTAGGAATGGAAATCCAGATCTAAAAGGAACCTGTAGGTCTTGGCGAAAAGCACCAAAACGACGAGGATCAGGAGTATCCCGAATATTCTGTTAAGCGGGCGGCCGATTCTTTCCGCAACGCCCGGATACTTCTTCCGGATGAAAAGCCCGAGTCCGACGGGAAGGAGGATCACCGTGAATGTGAGCTTCGCGATCTGGACAGGATCGATGCTCGCCTCGAATCCGATCAGCGACGACATCACGGCAAGCGTAACAGGGGTGGAAACTATGGACAGCGCGGCGAGGATAAGATGGAGGCTCCCTACGTAATCGAGCCTGCCTGCGGCCCTCGACGCCCTGGTCAGCATAAGCGGCGCAGCCGGTGAAGACGCCATTATCGCAAGGCCGACGGCGGCCGGGTGTACTGGCCGTATAAGGTACGCCACGGCCAGCGCGGCAAGTGGCACTAATACCAGAACGGCAAAGAGGGACTGCAGCAGGAGCGAAAGCCGGCCCCTGAAGAACTTGAGATGCCCGGGCACCATGTTGAGCCCCGAGCAAAACATTAGTCCGATGACCGCAATCGAAGTGCCGATCTTTAACAGCAATACCAGTAATTCTCTGTCCATGACTTTAAGGCCCCACGGCCTTATGTCATTTTAATTCCCGGATACCGCGAAGGCAACGGACGCGGATTATCGGGGGCCTGTCACCTGACGACCCTTCCGTAAAAGACCCTCTTGGCCGCCTCGGCGGTGATGACGTACACCGCAACTATAACCCCTATCGCGGCCAGGAGCCTCCACGGAAGCGGGCTGAAACCGAAGAGTCCCGCAAGCGGCGAGTACGGCAGGAGCACTGCGGCGCACGCTATGAGCAGTATGGATATGGCCAGATATTTCCCCGGCCTGCTTTTGAGAAACGGCCTCCGAGTCCTGATGACCAGTATCACGAGCGCGGCGGATACGACGCTCTCGACGAACCAGCCCGTCCTGAATTCCTCCACAGGTGCATGGAACAAGAACAGCAAAACCCCGAACGTCACGTAATCAAAGACCGAGCTGATGACGCCGAATATCGCCATGAAATTTCTTATGAACTTTATGTCCCACTTCCTCGGTTTGCTCACCATCTCGTCGTCAACGCTGTCGCCCGCTATCGTCATTTCGGGTATGTCCGTCATTAGATTCGTAAGGAGAATCTGTTTCGGTAGGAGCGGCAGAAACGTAAGGAAGAATGAAGCACCGGCCACGCTGAACATGTTGCCGAAATTGGCACTCGTGGCCATGAACACATACTTGAGCGTATTTGCGAAGGTTACCCTCCCCTCCCTCACGCCGCTGACGAGGACCCCGAGATCCTTTTTCAGGAGCACTATGTCGGCGGCCTGCCGCGCGACGTCCGCCGCGCTGTCGACCGATATGCCGACGTCCGCCGCATGGAGCGCCGGCGCGTCGTTTATGCCGTCCCCTATAAAACCGACTACGTTACCCGCCTTCTTGAGGGCGAGCACTATGCGCTCTTTTTGAGCGGGCTCTATCTCCGCGAATATATCGCACCGTGCGGCCACGGCGAGGATCGAGTCGCTGCTGAGCTCAGCCAGCTCGCCTCCCGTCACGACCTCGGGCTCCCGCATCCCGACCTGCTCGCCTATAAAACTGGCGACGTCGCGGTTGTCTCCTGTTATAACCTTGAGCGATATGCCGAGGCGGCCGAGCTCGGCGATCGTCTCCCGGACGTCCTCCTTCGGAGGGTCGTAAAGTGCTATGAATCCGAGGAAGGTCATTCCGCTTTCCTCGGACTTGTCGATATGGTTGCTCACTATCCCGGCCTTGTACGCAATCCCGATAGTGCGGAACCCTCGCGACGAGAGATCCTTCGAACGCTCGACGATAGCACTTTTCAGCCCCTCGATGTCCGCCGTCCCGCCGGAGGGCAGATCCGCCTTCGAGCATACCGACATGACGCTCGCCAGGGCGCCCTTGGTTATCATGATGCGGTCATCTTCCCCGGATACCAGCACGCTAAGCAGCCGGCGGCTGAAATCGTACGGCACCTCGTCGAGCTTTTTATAAGGCGACGCATCCATACCGGCGCAGCCCCTTATGGCGTCGTCGAGAGGATTCGTAAACCCGGTCTCGAAGCAGGCGTTCAGATAGGCGTAGAGCAGCACCCTGTCGCTCTTTTCGCCGAGCACGTTCATCGCGGAATGAATCTCGATAATCCCTTTGGTCAGGGTCCCCGTCTTATCGGAGCAAAGTACGTTCATGCTCCCGAAGCTCTCTATGGAGCTCAGCTTCTTTACGATGACATCGCTCTCCGCCATCCGCCTCGCCCCGCGAGCGAGGTTAACGCTTATCACGGCTGGCAGGAGCTGCGGGGTGAGCCCCACGGCTATCGCCATCGAGAACAGGAACGACTCCAGGACCGGCCGATGGAAATAGACGTTTACGGCGAAGACGGCCAGGACCAGAAGGAGAGTCGTTTCCATGAGAAGGTAGCCGAACTTCCTGATCCCGTGCTGGAACTCCGTCTCCGGCGGGCCGAGCTTGAGCCGCTCGGATATCTTGCCGAAGACGGTCCCTTTCCCCGTGAACACTACCACGGCGCGGGCCGTCCCGCTCACGACCGAGCTTCCCATAAATAGGCAATTCACCCTCCCCGAAAGAAGAGTGCCCGGCGGAAGAGTGCACACCGATTTTTCGACCGGGTAATTCTCCCCGGTGAGCGCAGCCTCGCTTACAAAAAGGTCCCTCGATTCGAGGATGCGGCAATCGCCCGGCACCACGTCGCCTGCCGAGAGCAGCACGACGTCCCCCGGCACTATGCCCGCGATCGGCACATTCGCAGCCTCGCCGTCCCTCAGGACCCGAACGTTCACCCTAACCATAGAGAGAAGCTTTTCGACAGCGCCCGCGGCCCCATACTCCTGCCAGAAACCGAGCACGCCGCTCAGGAGAACGATAGCGAGTATGATTACCGCGTCGGTGACGCCGCTCAGGAATGCGGAGAGCACGGCGGCAGCAAGGAGAATAATTATTATCGGATTATTGAACTGCGACAGGAAAAGCGGCAGCCAAGCCGGCATGCCCGTGGCCTTGCGGTCGCCAGCCCCGGCATCCTTCAAACGCCGGTCGGCATCTACGGACGCGAGGCCATCGGCCGACGTGCCGAGCCCGGAGACAAGCTCCCTCTCATCCGCAACCCAGAAGTCTTTGAGGATTTCGTCCTCGCCTGATGCACCCTTCATGCTCAGCCTTCGCCCGCAGTATGGATCAACTGCATTCCCCCGCGGCGCGGTCACCGGAGTAACACTCACATGCAGAACCCGTCAACGACGGCATTGCCGGGTTTGCGCAGCATATTAACTCCCTCTGGAAAATTATATATCAGGCGTCGCAAAAAACGCACTGCGAAATAGGATCGATTCCATCCGTAGCAGAAAGCAGCCGTTGGCGAGAGGTTGCTCCGTTTCGGGAGTCTTTCACTTCACTTTGTGAAATGGAACCAGCCGTTTTAAGAGCAAGAGCAGAACGTCGGCGCGCAGAAGAACGGATAGGAAAAGCCGGAAATCGCGCGGACCGATAAACACCTTTATATCCCATACCCCGAGGTCCGCATCGAGCACGATGCTCTCGCCCTCGACCGAAGTGCCGGTGATATGAACCTCGAGCTCACCCGCAGGACTTTCGACCTTCATATCTCGCCTCCCTTTCCGTTACGTACCGGAATATCTCCCCGGCAGCCTCCTCGCCCGAGCGGACGCAGTCCGGAATCCCCGCCCCTCCATAGGCATTCCCGGCGAGCCGGAGCGAAGGGAATCTCCCGGCCCTTTCATTTATACGCGCGACGAGCTCGCCGTGGCCGACAGCATAGTGCGGGGTCGATTCAGGGTTCCGGCTGACCATTCCGAACACCGGGGCGGACCTTATACCCAGAATCGGCGAGAGCGCACCGTGGGCGATATCGATGAGACAGCTATCCTCTTCACCGCAGATGACTGGGTTTCGTGCGCCGCCCGCAACGACGCGAAAGAGAACGGTATCGTCCGGGCTCCTGCCATTGAATTTCACGCTGCTGAACGTACAGGCGAGCACCGGCAGCCGCTCGGAGGAAGGGACCAGAAATCCAGAGCCTCCCAGGTGATGAGGCACCTCGCTCTTCCGATATGCGAGGTTGATTACGACGTTTGAGGCGTATTTTATCCGGGAGAGCCCGAGCGAAAGCTCGAGGTCGAGTGCCTGTGTGACGAGTGCGGCCCCCGGCGCTGGAAGCGCTACGATGACGGCGTCGCAGTCCATCGGCGCGGCCCCGTTCAGATGAACCCTGAAGCCCCCGCCCAGGGCGTCTATTCTTTTCACCCTGCTTCGGAGTTTTACGGTGCCGCCCGGCAGTCGTGAATGAAGTGCGCTCACGAGAGTTCCCATTCCCCTGTCGAAAGCGGCGAACCTTCCGTCGGCCTCCCCGCCGTTTCTGGGCACCCCCGGGGAAGCCGCGCTCCTTCTCATTCCGCGCGTGACGCTTCCGTATTCCTCCTCCATTTTTGCAAGCATGGGCAGGGCGGCACGGACGCTAAGCGTCTCGGGGTCCCCGGCGTATATGCCCGACAGCAGCGGCTCCACCAGGTACTCGTAGGCCTCCCGGCCGAACCGCCGCCTCATAAACGATGCAGCGCTCTCATCCCCCCCAGAAGCATTTCCGGGAATGAACGCTTCGAGAAGCATTCTGAGCTTGCCCCTTATCGAAAGAAGCGGCGAGCCGAATAGCGCCGTCATTCGCGGAGGCCCTGGGAAGAGCCCGGCCGGCATGGGGACGAGCCTTCCGTTTTTGAGAACGAAGGCCTTGTCAGCTTCTTTATTTGTTCCGACAAGTAAAGGCGCAAGGCCGACGCGCGACGAAAGCCCCACGGCTTCGGGCTTGGTCCTCAGGAACGAGTCGGGGCCTTCCTCGACCGTAAAGCCCTCGGATTCCCTCGTCGAGATGACGCCCCCAGGCCTGTCCCTTCCTTCAAGGACGGTTACTTCCAGCGGAAAGCCATGCTCCGCACACAGCTCCGAGAGTTTGTGAGCCGCGCTGAGGCCGGTTATCCCCGCACCGATCACTATAACCCTGGGCACAGCATTTGCTGAACGAATGGCATTGTTGTTCATTTGAGGAGCACGCGTCTCGAATCGAACTGCATCCGGGATGAATAGAGCAATAACGATGCCAGATTATTGTCATTTGTTTTCGAGGGAGCGAACCGGAAAATGCTGCAAGGTGTCAGAAAGTCTTACGCATTTACAGGGTGTATTTGGACTTGGCGAGGCTGTAAACAGGCGACTCCGGCACAACCTGACCCACGCCCGGCGTGTATACACCGATAAACATACATATAATGGCGCGCCGCCCCGGAGGCATGTCCTTATGGCCTGGAACTTGCACCAAATCAAAACGTTTCCAGACGAGGAGGTGCAGGCCAATGAGACACTTGAGGGACCTGGATTTTTCGCAGACGCCGTTCGTCGCCATCTGGGAGGTTACGCGGGCGTGCGACCTGGCGTGCCGGCACTGCAGGGCCGAAGCGATTAACAAAAGAAACCCGGACGAGCTTTCGACGGAGGAAGGCTACGACCTTATCGACAAAATCCGCTCCATGGGCACGCATATACTCGTGCTTAGCGGAGGGGACCCCGTAAAGAGAGAGGACATATTCGATCTTATAAGGTACGGGGCGCTGAGCGGCCTTCGCATGGCCACCATCCCGGCCGCAACTCAAGCTCTCACGCCGGAGCTCGTCAGGAAGCTCAAGGAAGCGGGCCTCTCGCAGATCGCATTCAGCCTCGACGGGCCTGACAGGGAAACGCACGACTCCTTCAGAGGCACACCCGGCGCTTTCGACCTGACGATGAAAGGCGCATGGTACGCTCGAACGGCCGAGCTTCCGCTTCAGATCAACACGACGTTCGGTGTGCACAACATCGACCGCTTCGAGGAAATCGCTGCACTCGTAAAGGACCTCGGCGTCGTTTTCTGGGAGGTGTTCTTCCTCGTGCCCACAGGCCGCGGCCGGCTTCTTAAACAAATGAAGGCATACCAGCACGAAAAGCTTTTCGAGAAGCTTTACGAGTTCTCGAAAGAGGTCGATTTCATAGTAAAGATAACGGAGGCCCAGCACTACAGGCGCTACGTAATGGAGCGGGAAACGAGGGAAAAGTCGCCCGGCGCGGCGGCGGACCTGCCCGAGCGTCTCACGCGCGATTTCGGGCCGGGCGGCAGCATCGGCCTCGCCCCCAAGGGCGTCAATTCGGGGAACGGATTCGTGTTCATCTCGCACACGGGCGAGGTTTTCCCGAGCGGCTTCCTGCCCATTTCCGCCGGGAACGTCAGGAACGAAAGCATAGTCGACATATACAGGAATTCCCCGCTTTTCGTTGGGATCCGTGACTACCGGCAGCTCAAGGGTAAATGCGGAATGTGCGAGTGGAAATACATCTGCGGCGGCTCGAGGGCTAGGGCCTACGCCTTGACGGGGGACTACATGGAGTCCGAGTCCGGCTGCGCGTTCGTCCCCGAGGGCTTTGGGAAGAGATCTCAAAGAGGAGCGTGCGTGAGCCATGTCGGTGCGTGAAGCCGGCAGGCGGGGCGGGCCCGCAGAGCTTGCCAAGGAAAACGGCCCCGCGGTCGCCGGAAGGCCATCGATGAATTTCGACGTCTCCCCCTTCATTGTTATTTGGGAGGTCACGCAGTCGTGCGACCTCGCCTGTCTTCATTGCAGGGCGAACGCGAGGATCTGCCGTGATCCGCTGGAGCTCACCACCCGTGAGGGCTACGGCCTGATAGACGACATTACGGAGTTCGGCTCACCGCTTCTGGTCCTTACCGGCGGCGATCCGCTGAAAAGAGAGGACCTTTACGACCTCATAGCCTATGGCGTCGCGAAAGGGCTCCGGACGACGGTGTCCCCGAGCGTAACGCCCCTTCTTACGAACGAGTCCATAAAGAAGCTCAGGGAAGCGGGCATATCGAGGATCGCCGTCAGCCTCGACGGCTCGACAGCCGACATCCACGATTCGTTCAGGGGCGTCAAAGGGAGCTATGCCAGAACGATCGAGGTGCTGGCCGAATGCGGCAAGGAAGGCATACCGATTCAGGTAAACACTACTGTAACCAGATATAACATAGACGACTTCGAGAATATCGCGAACCTCATAAGCGGCTTCAATCCGATCCTCTGGAGCATCTTCTTCCTCGTCCCGACGGGGCGCGGGAAGGTCGAGGACACGATAAGCCCCGAGGAATACGAATCCGTCTTCGAAAGGATGTACGAGCTATCGAAGATAATGCCTTACGACATCAAATCCACTGAAGCGCCGCATTACAGAAGGTACGTAACACAGGCAAAGGTAAGAGAAAAAAGGAGCGGCGGGGGACTGCCCCGCGCCGTGCCCGGAATTATGCAGGACGCCATAGGCAGGGCGCCTCGCGGCATAAACGACGGCAAGGGCTTCGTCTTCATATCGCACAGGGGCGAGGTCTTTCCGAGCGGGTTTCTGCCCCTTTCCGGAGGCAACGTAAAGAACGAGAGCATCGTCTCCATATACAGAGCGTCGCCGCTGTTCACAGGCATAAGGGGCTACGACATGCTCAAGGGAAAATGCGGCGTGTGCGAATTCAAGAATATCTGCGGGGGGTCGAGGGCGCGGTCATACGCAGTCACCGGAGACTTCATGGAGTCCGAGCCCTACTGCATTTACATGCCGGCGAAATACATTCAGGTAGAGTCCGATGAGGGGAAAACCCGTTCGCCAGAAATATAACTCGTGCCGGACGTGCAGCCTTAGGGCGGGCACCATCTTCTCGGGCCTCGACGACGATGGCGCGATCGAGCTCGAAGGCATGCTCCGGAGAGTAGTTTACCCGGAGGGCTTCGTCCTCTTCATGAAGGGCGAGAAGCCTCGCGGCGTTTACTGCGTCTGCGGGGGGCGGGTCAAGCTTTACCTCCACTCACCGGACGGCAGGACCGCCGTTCTGGGGTACGCATCTCCCGGCAGCGTTATAGGCGTTAGGGCGATTCTCTCCGGTAAAGCCCACGATTTTACCGCGAAGACAGACGAAGAATCCCGGCTGAGCTTCATGGATAAAGACGATTTCATGTCTCTACTAAAAAGAAACGGCGGCGTCTGCCTCAGGCTGGCGGAGACTCTGGGGGAAGAGCTCTCGAAGGCATACGAAGGCTTCGGGAACGTGGCCCTCGCGACGTCCGAGGAGCGCCTGGCCTCGTTACTACTCAGGCTTTGCGACGAGTGCGGCGAGCAGTCATCAGACGGAATAGTCTTAAAGCCCGGGCTCAGCCAGGAGGAGCTGGCGGACATGGCCGGAATGTCGAGAAGGACGCTCAGCCGTGCGCTCAGGTCGCTAAGGAAAATGAACCTCGTCGATAGCGGACGCCGCATCACAATTATCAAAAATAAACCCGCGCTTCAAAAACTCCTTTCCTGAGGATTTCTTCTTTTGCTCCACATATCCAAAATTTACGAGCCCCGGCGGACTGAGACATTTGTCACAGTTTGGGTGCGTCATCCGTCCTTGACGCGGGGATCGCCCGGAAACGATAATTTAGTGAAGGCGCAACCGGAAGTTTCTACGGAAAGAACGGAGTAAATAACGATGTGCGGAGGAAAAATGGGAATATACGACAGCAGCGGAAAGATGAGTTACAAATGGCTTCCCGACATAAACCTGGACAAGTGCACGGGCTGCGGGAAATGCGCCAAAGCATGCGGGCCGAAGTCGCTCGTCATCGTGAATGACGACTTTGCGCTCCTCATGCGGGCCGATACGTGCAGCAGCGGCGGACACTGCGTCGAGTCCTGCCCGGAAGACGCCCTAAACATGGAATGGATTGAGATGAGAGGCGAACACGCCGCTGGCGATTGGATGACAATAACAGAGCTGTGATCAAAATCCGGGCCTCTGTCCTCGATATTACCCGCCTCGCTACTCTCTGGGGACGGGCCCGGGTTTCTTTGAGAATATAACTTTGAGAATGAAAGCCGCAATTTCAGAGTTTTTACGCAGTCACAATACAATGAGCCTCGCGACTTCGAGGAACAACCATCCTTATGCGGCTGCCCTGTTTTACGCGAGTGACGGACTTACCTTGTACTTCCTCTCGAACCCGGGCTCCGAGCACTCGCTCAACATATTCTTGAACCCGAGGGTCGCCGCCACGATAAACACCGAGCATTTCGACTGGAAGACAGTCCGTGGGCTCCGTATAATAGGAACAGCCTACGCCGTAGGCGAAGAGGAATCGAAACGTGCGAGAGATATTTTCGAGAGCAAATATCCCTTTCTGACCGGGCTTCTAAAAAGCGGAGGGCTGCGCCGGGAATTCGCGGACTATAGCTTCTTCAAAATCATCCCCGAGACCATAAGGCTCATAGATAACAGCGTACATTTCGGATACAGAGCAGAAATGCAGATATGATGCTCGCCCTATAATCTCGACGCTTCCGAGCTCAATTGTATTTAAGCACCGTAAGCCCGAGGTCCCGTATCATCCCGGCATCTTTCTCCATGGGGTCTCCCTTAGTCGTAAGATAGTCGCCGCCGATGAGCGCATTGGCCCCCGCGAAAAGGGCCCATGGCTGGTATTCCCCGAGCACGGCCTCCCTTCCGCCGGCACACAAGAGTATGCTTTTCGGAAGTATCATCCTGAAAACTGAAATAACTTTTAAGGCTTCGAATGGATGGAGCGTTCGCATTTCCCCGAGCCTTGTGCCGGGCCTTGGGTTGAGGAAATTGAGCGGAACAACCTCGGGGTCGAGCCCTTTGAGGTCGTAGGCCATGCTGATCCTGTCCTCCGCCGTTTCCCCGAGGCCGATTATGCCGCCGCAGCAGAGCCCGATACCGCTTTTCTTTACGAGGCGCGCCGTACCGAGCCGGTCTTCATATGCATGCGTGGTGCATATCCGCGGGAAGAAGCTCCGCGAGGTTTCGAGGTTGTGGTTGTAGCGCCTGACTCCGGCGGCGAAAAGGAGCGCGGCCTGCTCTTCTGTCAGTATGCCGAGTGAGCAGCCTATGCTCATGTCGGTGTGCGCCCTGATAAGACGGACGGACTCGATCACCCTGTCGAATACGTGCTTGTTGGGGCCTCTACCGCTTATTACGATGCAGAATTCCGAAGCCCCGCCTGCTTCGGCCCTCTTCGCGGATTCCAGTATCTCGCCGGGGCTGATCAGTGTGCGCGGTGGGACGGGCTCTTCGCTGTAAATCGACTGCGCGCAGAACCTGCAATCCTCGGGACACGCCCCGGTCCTTCCGCTCGTTATGCTGCAGAGATAGACGCCTCTTTCGTGGTACATGGACGTGACGGCATTCGAAAGGGACATCAATGCGGGGAGATTTCCGAAATCCGTAGAGACGAGCGCGACGGCATCGTCGAAGGTTATTTCCTCGCCTCTTCCGATAACCTTTTCCCTTACACTTTCGATAATATTTGCATTCATGGATGCATCCTCCGGGCAGCGCTATTGAACTTCATGCGCTGCCGTAAGCCTTATACGGTTTTAGTGTTGGGGAGTAAGTTAAAGGACTATATATTTATGCCAGATTGCGGTAAGTATGCAACCCGAGATTTAAAATCGGGCTACGGAATTAACGGTGGTGTGACGTCAATTTCCACCCTTATGAAATCCACGGGCAGATCACTCCGGGGAATGGAGACGATGTTGAAGGGATAACCCGGCGCGGGGGAAGCGATGGTGGTTATATCATCCTGTACTACCGCCGTGAGATGATCCTCGAATACCAGTACAGCCTCCACGCTCGTTCCCAGCTGCGCAAAATTCTGGGTGGAAACAAGAACCATGCTGCTCGAGAAATCGACGTCCGGAAGCTCGAAGAAAGAGAAGAAACAGCTGTCCCTGAACCTGTCCCAGTCGTCGTTCGTTTTAATGACCAATTCGCTTTGCTCGAAGTTAGTTTCAACAACCGGCTCATTCTGCTCGAACGGGCAAATGGGCGGAGGCTCGCCGACAAACCCGACCTCCTCTAAAATATTCGTGACAGGAAGTTGTTCTTCAAAGCCCTCCAGACCCTCCTGCTCCGCGATCACTTCTTCCACTGTCAGGCCCGTTACTATTACCGTGCTTCCATCCGCGTTCGGATCGAAGCAGGGGTCGGACGAAGACTCGATATAACAAAAGTTCCCGGCATTGGCATCCCCGTTATTCGAGTCACAGGCTGTTATAACGAATAAGCTGCAAAGGATTACTACGAAGATCGCGGCAAGATTTTGATTTCTTCCGGGAGTGGCTCTTCTTATATTCATAGCTGGAGGCAGTTTATAGAATTATTATTCAACCGTTCCCGCCGTGTTTGATTACTTATTCTTTAAGTATACACAAATCGCCGCATCACTACTGAACCGATTTAGGCGGTCGCCGCGGTATGGATTCTGCTTTAAATACAGGGAGAAAGAGGTGTGCGTCCCCGAGAGGATTCGAACCTCTGGCCTTAGGATTAGGAATCCTACGCTCTATCCTACTGAGCTACGGGGACGGGGTAATTCCGGTTTAAACAATAATATCTATAACAGACTTTATTCCCTACATCAATAGACGGGCTGAAATCCAGATGTAAGTATAGCTGCCGCGCGCTTCGGCGAAAGCGGAAGCTTCTAGCGGATCAAGTCGCTGCCTGTATTCTTGGGAGTCTGGCCGGCGTTCAAGTCAATTTTAAGGGCGTCGTGAGCAGCCCGTGCGTATGCCTTGTAGCCGTTTTCGACGGGGTGCCCGTCGTCGGTCGGGGAATAAACGTTACTCGACGTACGGAGCTCTTCGAGGACGTAAGGACCGGCGTCTACGTGCTCCAGGCCAAGCTCGTCGAAGAATTCCGAGAACTTCGCTACGAGATTGTTCTCGTTCTCGACGAGCTGATAATAATCGTCCGAGAGCTTGTATCCATGAGAGGTCAGATAACCGAATAGAGCCCGTGACTTTGAGGGAATGAAAACGATGCTGAAATCTATACCGGCCTCGTCGCATTTCTCTTCCATGTCCGCGATTACGCTTTTCGTTACCTCAAACCCTAGCGCGATTCTCTCGCGGCTCAAGTCCATCTTGCGCTTATGGTTAAGTATGGATTTGTACTTCATTATGGTGTGGTTCGCCTCTTCCGTGACGACGAGCGAATCACCAAAGTCGCTTGCCTCGTATACCCTCTTTACGGCTGAGGCAATCATCCAGTAGAGGTTCGATTTTGTGAGATAGTGTTTGATGGTTTTCCATGTGCCTGATTTATCCCGGCAGATCGATGGATCGTAACCGTGATCTTTCATCCAGTCGTTCCAGTAATTCGTCTTGTTTACGAGCTTGCACACGTCGTCGAGGTCGTTCGTAACGTAGAGTGCGAGGACGATGTGCTTCGGCCTCATTTTTATCGCCTCGTCTATAAGGTAGCTGTACTGAAGCGTGCCGTAACTCCCGACGCCGAGATTGTAAACCGTGGCATCGTCCATGTCGGCAAGCTGCTGCGGCCACGACATGGCGGAGCTCACGTTGACCCCGTAGGTGTGCGAATCACCCAGCGTTACGATGTCCGGGTGCCCCAGCGGCTCCGGGTTCCTGAATCCCCTTTCGTCTATATCGGGGAGTGCGGGATTCATCTTAGTACCTAGCCTGGCGTCGTAGGTTTGATTAGATAGAGGGGAATATATAATGTCCGGCGTAAGGATCTGGAGCAGGAGCTCCGCGGCCGCAAGGGTAAGTACGGCGGCCAGTGTTATAAGGGCGGCTTTCTTGAGTTTCATAGAGCGCTATCCTTCCAGCCAGGGATTGCGCAGGCATAGCCCCGCGCGTTTTTCTATTCGGTGCATCCTCCGCCGGAAAGCCGTCGGCTCGAAACTTCAGGCCGTCCCGAAGATCAGCATTCTTATAACCTAATTGAGAAGAGAATTCAATCCCCGGGAGGGCGATAATATAATCCCTCCCCCCATCCAAGCAAAACTTAGAACTTTAAAACCTGACAAAGGAGATAAGGGGAGGGGTTATTTTGTGCCGCCGCGTGAAGGCGGCATGTGCCGGCTCCACGCAGCGGCGAGGGGGGTTTCTATTTAAAGAACTGGTCGATAAAGATCATCAGCCTGCCCTGAACCGTCCAGGGGGTGTCGTTATAATTAACCCTGTCGGGGGTGACGTCGTTGGCGACCAGCGTATTCATCGCCTGAGCCTCGAGGAGCGTCTCCAAGCTGCTCCCCGCGAAGACTATGCCCCCGATAAGATCGAGGCTGACGCCGGGATGCACCTGCCACGTAAGCGTGCCTTCGACCTCGGTCGCCATGTATGTGTCCAGATTCGACACGCCGGGGTATGGGTTATCCGTTTCCTCGTTGAAAGCCACCAGGACCTGCGGCGTGAAGGAAAGCTCGTCGATCAGCTTCACCGTGCCCCAAGCGCGGGCGTAGTAAGCGTTGTAAACGCTGCTCTCAACCTGGTAGATGTTCGGTATCATGTTCTTGAAGAGGAGGTTGTCAATGTTGTAAGCGGGATTGAAATAGACGAGTCCTCCATCGACGCTGCCGCTCGACAGGTTGTCGCCCTTCGCCCAGCCGAACTCCGCGGCGACTATCTTCAGCGGCCAGCCCGGGTAGACCTCCGCGCGCGCGGCGAATACGATGTTGGACGCATCGATGTCTATATCGCCCACTCCGTCCACGTTGAGCTTCCCCCAGACTCCGTCGATCTCGCCGACGAGCCTGAAGAGGTCGGTCTTATAATCCACGAGACCGGTATAGAGAATCATGTGGTCTAGATCGACGCCGCTGACCGCAGCCCCGGCATTCGGCGGAACGCCCGGGTCCGTCCCTCTGAGTGGGAGCGAGTCGATGTTATTCTGATGAATATACGGGAAGAAAACGCCGCCTATAGTCAGGTTGCCCCCTGCTATGTTCGGATTGTTGAAAATAAGGGCGCCGGCTATTATATCGTAGCCGTTACCGTTACCGGTCACGACGCTGTTCCCCTGGGTGAGCACGTCGGAGAGGAGCACCAGGGTGATAGACGAAGATCCGGCCGAGAAAGATTTAAGATAGAGGAACCTGTCGAACAGGGTGCCCAGGTCGGAATACGGGTCCCAGCCGCCGTTCAGGTATATCCCCATGCCCCAGTCGAACGGCTGACGCCCTACCCTTACAAAACCGAGGTTATGAGGAAGTACTATATCAGCATGAAGCATCCTCACGTTAAAGAACCCCGGATCGTCTATTGCGTTAGGTCCGGTCAGTATTGCTCCACGGAACCTGTCGCTGAACGAAAGGTTGGAGTTTACTACGGTGTTACGTCCACCCAGCAGCTCCGAAGTTGAACCGCCCCAGATGTTGTTGTCAAAGACGTTAAACTGGGCCCGGATCGTTACTGCATCGCTGAGCACCAACTGAGGAGTTAAACGCAGACTCGTGTCTACGAAGAATATCTCGTCTTTGTTGTTAGTAAATCCGAGCGCCTGTGCGTTTCCGTTGCTCAACGCCGATATAAACGTGGCGTTTCCTATATAACGAGCCCTGGTACGCATATAGCTCGGAAAGCCGCCCAGTGTGAGTTCAACGGCGAACGTAGGCGCGGCCATAGATAGAGCCAATAAAAACATAAAAAGCCATTTGGCTTTACTCATCTCTCCTTACCTCCTTTGATTTAGTTTTAAAGTTTTACGTTTACAATTTTCTGCTCGTGCATTTTCCGAAGATATCGACGACATCTGGTTTTCTGGATTCATCCTCCGGGCCGCTTTATATAGATGAAAGTAATGTGCCAGCAGCCAGAGCCTGTGATTATTACCTTTTATAAATCGGGACACGTCGTTTGTCAGAAAACAGTACGGGAATCAGGCATGCGCCCGAGAAGGAAGACATACCTTATATATATGCGGGAAGGATAGGCTTCGGGCGGACCTCGCGGAACGGACGCCTTCCAGGAAAGGATTATTTTAGTAACAGGAGACAGAATCCGGGGTGGTCCGGACTTCAATATCCTGCGGAAGACGACTTTTCACGGAGAATGGTGTTTATGTCATTAACGACAAGCTTCGGATAAAGATAGGCGAGATTGTATATCCCTCTTATATTGTCTTCGCGTTATAGATGCCATGCAGCTCCTCAGTAATTCATGCCTATCCCATTTACACCTACACCAAACATAAATGTCGGTTCTGATTTCCGGATCGTTGCGAAAAATTTTATGGCTCCTTATTTCAAGAAATCCCCCTGGATAACTAGCGCAGAGCAATGCATATGCAATGAATAAAACGTGCATATAAAACGGGCATTTACACATTTTATGCCTTAGTTTCATATACATCTAGAAATATTCAGCTCATATGCACTCGAAACTCCGCTAGCTGACACATGTTTTTACATATATCTAAATAGCCGGGTATTATATTGGATGATAACGTATATCAATTTCATAATAGTGATTTCCCCCTGATTTCACTACAATAAATTGAGAGCGCTGGGTTTTACTAATCAGTTTGAAAATCTTGACACGGGAGGGTAACCTGTTATTATGAGAACGATATTCATCATCAATCTCATCAATAGCGCCGGAGCCCCGGCCGCTCTGAACACATTACTAAAGGGATTCTTCGCTCGTGAGAATGACTTGTTTAAAGATTTTGTCGATCTTTGTCCTGACTGTTTTATGCGGGGTGGATCAATTGGCCCGGGCCGTGGATGAGCCCGTATACGACCCTCCGGAGGCGGAGGAAGCACCGTCCGAGGCCGAAGATTACATAGACGGGACAGTGCCCGAGGTCTACGAGCCGGACGACGAGGACGATCCGGTGCACAATCCGACGGAAGAAGAGCTGACCGGGCAGCCGGATGACGGTTATCAGGAACTGGAAGAGGTGGTGGTAACAGGGACGAGAACGGAGAAAAAGCTTCTCGATACCCCTGTGAGGACGCAGGTGGTTACAAAGGAAGAAATCAGAAGAACCCACGCCCGTGATCTTAAAGAAGCGCTCGAATACGTCCCCGGACTCCTACTCAAGGAAACCGAGAAGAATGGTTACAGCGTATGGATGCAAGGGTTCGATGCAGATCGTGTGCTGATACTTCTTAACGGACGGAGAGTAACGGCCAGCACCGGATCGACGGTAGACATTACGCAGATAAGCGCGGCCGACATAGAGAGAATCGAAATAGTTAAGGGCCCCGTCTCGGCGCTCTACGGGAGCGATTCAATGGCCGGCGTAATAAACGTCATCACGAGTAAGCCCCCCGAAGACTATTCCGCCACGATCCTCGCCGACATCGGAACGTTCGGCGACAAGAACGTAAACGACAAACACATCGCCACCGAGCACCTTATGGCCAACCTCACCGCCAACCGCGGCCCATGGTCCGTAGCTCTCTTCTCTGACGTACGTTTTTTCGAAGGATATGACCTCGACAAGTCCGACCCGAACACGAACGGCGACGAGGGGTACAGGTGGAACGTCAGCGGACAATTTGCATATACGCTGCAGGGCGGAACGGAGTTTTATTTCTATCCGAGATATTACAAGGAAGACAAAACCATAACGTACACGACCTTTACGCCCGGGCTGGGCGACGTGATTTGGGAGAGACGGGAGAATGCCGACACAATAAATTTTACTCTCGGGTCGACTGTGCCGTTCAAGGACGGTTCCAGGCTCCAGGGCGCTCTTAACTACGAGCGCTTTCACGACATAAGCATTCTCGACATACCTTCGAGCCCGCAGCTCGAGCAGAAGAGGGACGCCACTTTTCTTTATTATTCGGCGGAAACGCAGTACGACAGGCCGATAGGCGAAAAGCATCTGGCGACCATCGGCGGCATAATGGGACGGCAGACCCTGGAGCAGGACCAGATAAAGGAAACTGTAAACGGCATCGAAATAATAGAGGAGATAGCGCCGGGGGCGGACATGAACTCGTTCGAGGCTTACGCCCAGGACGACTATTTCGCCACACCGTGGCTCGAGCTACTGCCCGGAGTCAGATACCAGTACGACACCGACTTCGGCTCGAACGTCTCGCCGAAAATAAACGTCATGATATCCCCACTCGAAAATCTGAGGTTAAGGCTCGGATACGGGAGGGGATATCGGGTGCCGAACCTAAAAGAGCGTTACTACTTTTTCGACCACAGTGCGCTCGGCTACATAATACTCGGCAATCCCGACCTCGTCCCCGAAAAGTCGGACGGCTTTCAGGTCGGCGCGGAAGGCTGGTGGCAGGATCTCAGGTGGGACGTGAATCTCTTCTACAATCGCATACACGATCTCATAGACGTAAGGCTCGACGAGGAGCTCAGCGACGAAATGGGACTCCAGGTCTTTCAGTACATAAACGTAAGAAGGGCGACGACCATGGGGGCGGAGCTGGCCGCGACATATAATCTTCTCCGCTATTTCATCATAAACGCCGGGTACACGTACCTGTGGGCGAAAGATACGGACATAGACAAGTGGCTCACGGGACGCCCGAAGCACCAGGTGAAGGCAGGCGTCGACATACTAAACGTCCTGCCCGGGAACATGATAAATCCGAGGGCGGTCTACCAGTCGAGCGAGTATGTAGACGAGGACAACACCATAACCTCGCCGGGGTGGGCGGAGTTCGACGGGAAGATCAACCAGGACGTCTGGGAATGCTGCACGGTGTTCCTGGGTGTCGATAACATTTTCGACGTTCACAGAAACCCGAACGACGTGAACGACCTCAGGCCTTCGGTAGGACGTTACATATATCTGGGCATAAGATCGACTTTCCAAATTTCAAAAACACAACATTAAGGAGGCTAGAAATGAAGATATTTAAAACTATCTTTCCATTGATTTTGGTAGTAGTCCTGTCCTTCGGTCTCATGGGAGGCTGCGGAGGAGGCGGCGGTGGCAGTAACGGAGGTGGAGGCGGCGACGGCGGCGGAGGCGGTGGAGGTGGCGGTGGCGGCACCAACGAAACCATCACACTCCTGATCGACGCATCCGCCGGAGGAGTAAGCGCCGAACCCGGGGACCCGGCCAACAAGTACACCTATCTCGATCTTTCCGCAGGGGAAGTAGTGGACCTTACGGACGCACAGGCACAGGATTCCACCAACTGGGACATAGCGTTTAAGAGATCGACTGTTATCCTCAACGGCGGCGTATCAGGACCGGGCGCCGTCAGCGGATTCTTTACAGGCAACAACTCCGAGGCATACGACTCGAACGGCGACGCCATATTCGACTGGTTCGCCGCGGCCACAGCCGACTCGGAGCTTGAAGACTTCGAGATCATTTCGTCCAGCGACGTTCCGCTCGACGGAGAGGGCAACCCGGACGCATCGGTATTCACGTCTGACGTCCCATCCCTGGTTATAGTAGGTGACGGCACCTCCGAAGGGTGGTGGCTCTACGACATCCAGACCCATGTGGTATCGGCCAATCCAGACAGCTGGTGGGTAATAAGGAGCGACACCGGCGAGACTTACGTGAAATTCCACGTGACAGAGATAGCGTATGACATAACTAATCAGATATTCGACATAACGATCGAATCCGTCATTCAGAATGCGGGGGAAACGAGCTTTACCACTCCGCACACAGCGACCTTCTCGATACCTGAAGGAGGCGGTTCGGTTTATTTCGATTACGAAACACTCGCTCCTGTACCCTCGAGCGGAGATTGGGATCTTCGCGTGGGGTACGACCCGGCAACGAGTCTATTCAGCATGTATACGAACGGCGGGCTCAGCGGACCGGGTTCGGGCGGGGCATTCCCTATCGGGAACGAGCCGGATGCATATACGAACGGTGCAGACACGAGCCAGATTCCGTTCTACTTTACGGATTCCGCGGGCGGCATATTCGTAGACTCGATCTGGTATGCATACAACCTTACCGGAAACGACCACCAGCTCTGGCCGAACTACAGGGTCTATCTGATTCAGACCGAAGGCGAAGTATATAAGTTCCAGATACTGAGCTACTATCACCCGCAGACGACTCAGAGCGGATGGTTCGCGGTCAGATTCGAAAAGGTATTCCCGTAAACAATTATTCGTAAATGACGGTTGCGGGGCCCCGCTGCCGGGCCCCGCATTTTAAACCGGCGCACAGTATTCCAGGGCAGTCTTTTCTTAACTTATCAAACCATAGCGGGATGGGGAGTAAAACAATGCACGTAATCCCGGAGGGGTGCCGCGGACAAACAGGCCCGGCGCCATTACCCGGAGAGTGCATATACGGCAAAGACGATATACAGATCAAAAATAAATGAGGATGCAGATCAAATGAACGCAAAACAAATGCTAACGTTATTCGCCGCTATCGCGGCAGTTTTCTGCGGCTATGCCTGCAGCGGAGAGACGGAACCCAAATCGGGCGGCAATGCGCCGGCGGCGACAAGCGCCGAAACCAAGGCCGACGAAACATCGGCCCCGGCGGAGACCGCATCCCCGGAGGCCGGCGCGGCCGAGGCAGGAACAGGATTCCTCGCACTCGTGCCGGACAGGGGATTCTCGGGGAACGAAGAAACCAGGGCCGCCTTCGAGGGCTTCGGGAAGGACTACACGGCCGAGCTGGCATTCGTAACGGGTGAGGATTTCGAGAAGAACGTACACGAGGCCCTCGCGAATCTCGAGGCAAGGAACGTGAATACGATATGGGTTGTTCCGTTCTTCCTTTCGAGCTCGGACTCGAAGTATAAGAACGGGGTCGAGGCGCTGAAGACATACAAGGGGAATGCGTCAATCGCGATAGCCGAGGACTTCGGACAGAGCTATCTCGCCGAAGAGGTGCTCATAGACAGGGCGTCGGCGCTGAGCGTAAACCCTTCGGGGGAAACGCTCGTAGTCGTGGGCTCCGGGGCGATGGACGCCGAGAGCGCCCAGGCCATAAAGGCCGACATCGAAAGGATCGTAGCTGGAGCAAACGCCGGCCTCGGATTCAAGAGCACGGCTGTTGTCGTGCTTTATAGCTGGGAGGCCGACGACAAGCTCCACGGCAAGGGTATGGCAGACCTCCACAAGACGATCGCCGAGAGCACGAAAAACGGCGGGCGCGCGGTGGTGATTCCATTCAACCTTGCAATGAAGCTCACCGGCATGATGAGCGAGTGGAATATGATCCAGGGCAGCCTCGCAAAGTATACGGGCGCTGTCTATGACGGAAGGGATGTTATGCCGCACGAATACGCAACGCTCTGGTTTAGAAAAGAGGCGAACGAGAGGCTCCCGCTGGAGGACGGCGAGATCGGCGTCATATATATGCCGCACGGGTCGGACTATAACTGGAATCACTCCATGAGCATAGCGATCGACGAGCTTAGGGGCAAGTACATGTTCGAGGATGCATTCAGCATGAGCGAGATAGATGTAGTAGAGCCGGCGGTAAGGAGGCTTGAGGAAAGGGGCGCCAAGGGCATAGTTGTCCTCAGGGTTTTCTCCCTCGAATCGAGCTTTAAAAAGGGCACCGAGCAGATGCTCGGGCTCACCGGAGAGAAGACTTCGGGCTATGCGCAGCATGCCTCTGCCGGCCATGGCGACGCACACGGCGGCCATGGCAGCGGCCAGGCCGCGGACAGCGGTCATGGAGGGCACGGCGGAGGACATGGACATGGCCACGGTCATGGACACGGAGGCTCTTCGAGGATAGCGAGCGAAGCTGTATTCGTGACGCTCGGCGGGATAGAGGCGCATCCGTTACTCGCTGAGGCAATGGCCGACAGGGCGAAGGAGCTCAGCACGGACCCGCCCAAGGAGACGGTCATTCTGCTCAGCCACGGAACGGAGAGCGATCACGCAAACGATTACTGGATGAACAACCTCAAAACGATCGCGGAGTACATACAGTTGAGCAGCCCCGTTAAATACAGGGACGTCAAGTACTACACGTGGAGAGAGGACTGGCCGGACAAGCGCGAAAAATCCGCAGAGGTCATACGCGGAATGGTTGAAGAAGCGAATGCCGATGGCGGCACGGCAATTGTCATCCCGGTAAGAACCACGGGCGAAGGACACGAGAGAAAATATCTCGAAGGGCTCGAATACAAGCTCGGCTCTGGGTTCGCACCGCATCCCAATTATGTGAAGTGGGTGGAAGAGAAGATACAGGAAGGCGTAGCGGAATTGAGGAAGGATATAGAAGAAAGAAACGAGCAGGCCAAGGCTGCCCCGGGCAATCAATAAGACCGATTCTCCGCGGCGGACTTAGCCGGGAGAAATCTACTGTGAAACCGTTCCGCCTCCTCGACAGAACGAGGGGGCGGAGTTCTTTTCGGACGAACCGAAATCAGATTCTATTCATTATTTTTTCCGCGACGGATGACAGCCGCCATGAGTTGATATATCCTTGTAAAATAAGAGTTAAACCCTTATTTTATCGTGTCTGCAAGGAGATCGCATATGGCGACTAAAAAAGAATCCACCCCGAAGAAAGCTGCTCCGAAAAAGACAGCGGCAAAAAAGACAGCGGAGAAAACAACTGCTGTAAAGAAGACCGCAGTGAAAAAGACCGCGGTCAAGCCGGCGCCGGCCCCCGAAACCCAGGAATCGCTCTACGAGAGAATCGCCAAGAAAGCCTACGAGATATACGAATCGAGGGGCAGGGAAATGGGGAGAGATTTCGAGCACTGGCTCGAAGCTGAGAAGATCATAAAGGGCAAGAAGAAGTCTTAGGCAAGGACGCTCTTTATACCGTGAGTCAGGCTGACGAAAAGCAGCTACGGATCGAGTTAGGATCGACAAAGCCAGGAAAGTTTTGCCTTCTTTTCGCTTTTTATTTCTCGGACGCATTTTCACTGCACCGTGGCCCGAATACTAGTGTATAGGATAACGCTCCCCCTGCGGATCCCCCCTGCTTGCCGTGAAATGCGCCGGAAGTAACCCTTAAATAATTCCCCACTTATTTTTCAAAACACATCGAGTGCAGTAAAATTGTATTCATCTGTGTCTCGCACGATAAATTTGAGGAAGTGCCCGGACACATTGCCAGGAAATACCAAGGAGGATTAACGGGGCTCGCCGATACCGGACGCATTCGGAACGTCCGCCGGGGCTCCCTACCCTGATGACTACACCCCCGAAACAGACAGCGGAAGAAAAGAGGCTCGAAGAGAACAGGGATAAAAAAGCATACTGGGAGCGATGGGGCCCTTACCTGAGCGAGAGACAATGGGGCACCGTGCGGGAGGACTACAGCCCGGGCGGCACCGCCTGGGAATATCTGCCGCACGAGCAGGCGCGCTCAAGGGCGTACAGATGGGGTGAGGACGGCATAGCCGGGATAACCGACAATCACGAAAGGCTGTGTTTCGCAATCGCCTTCTGGAACGAGAAGGACCCTATATTAAAGGAAAGGCTCTTCGGCCTTACGGGGAACGAGGGCAACCACGGCGAGGATGTAAAGGAATACTACTATTTTCTCGACAACACACCGTCGCACGCGTACATGAAAAGCTTGTATAAGTATCCGCAGGCTGCCTACCCCTACGCGGACCTCGTCGAAACGAACCGGAGGAGATCCCGCTCGGAATCGGAGTATGAGCTTATTGACACCGGGATATTCGACGACGACAGATACTTCGACGTATTCATAGAGTATGCAAAGGGGACGCCAGAGGATGTGCTGGTGAAGCTCACGATCGTGAACCATGCCCCGGAAGAGGCGCGCTTGCATCTCCTTCCGACGCTCTGGTTCAGAAACACGTGGAGCTGGACCGGCGACGACAAAAAGCCGGTATTGAAAGAGATGAGCGATTCGGGGGACGCGAAGGTAGTAGATGCCGACCACCCTACCCTCGAGAAAAGATGGCTCTACTGCGAGGGCCGGCCCGAGCTTCTCTTCACCGAGAACGAAACCAATTTCGAGAGACTGTTCGGCGTGGCGAACGCCTCGCCCTATGTGAAAGATGGGATCAACGATTATATAGTTGCCGGCAACGAGGCCGCGGTCAACCCCGAGAATGTCGGGACGAAGATGGCGGCTCATTACATACTCACCGTGCCCTCCGGCGGGTCCGTCACGGTAAAGCTGAGGCTGACAGACGAGGCGGGGATGAAAGACCCGTTCGGAGCGGGATTCGAAGAGACATTCCGGAAGCGTATAGCCGACGCGGACGAGTTTTATAACAGAATATCGCCCGATGCCATGCCGGACGATCTCAGGAGCGTTCAGCGCCAGGCGTTCGCGGGGATGCTGTGGACGAAGCAATTTTACTATTACGTTGTACACGAATGGCTGAAGGGCGACCCGGCCTACCCTCCCCCGCCCGAGGAGAGAAAGACCGGGCGGAACCATAAGTGGATACACCTTTACAACGACGACGTGCTGTCGATGCCTGATACATGGGAGTATCCGTGGTTCGCGGCGTGGGATCTCGCGTTTCACACCGTGACTTTGGCCGTGATAGACCCCGAGTTCGCCAAGAAGCAGCTGGTGCTGCTTACGAGGGAATGGTACATGCACCCGAACGGGCAGATACCCGCGTACGAATGGGCGTTCGGCGACGTGAACCCTCCTGTTCACGCTTGGGCCGCGTGGAGGGTGTATAACATCGAGTGGAAAATGTACGGACGTCGTGACCGTTTTTTCCTGGAGCGCGTCTTCCAGAAGCTTCTGCTTAATTTCACCTGGTGGGTGAACAGAAAAGACGCCGAAGGGAAGAACGTATTCGAGGGCGGATTCCTCGGGCTGGACAACATAGGCGTATTCGACAGAAATGCCCAGCTGCCCTCGGGCGTCGTGCTCGAACAGGCGGACGGCACGAGCTGGATGGGAATGTACAGCCTGAACATGCTGGCGATAGCCATCGAGCTATCCAAGTTCGACCCGAGCTATGAGGATATCGCCAGCAAGTTCTATGAGCATTTTCTCTACATAGCACGCGCAATCAATCTCCCCGACATGGGGCACGACGGACTATGGGACCCGAGCGATAAATTCTATTACGACGTGCTTCACCTGCCGAACGGCTCTCACATACCTATGAAGCTGAGGTCGATGGTGGGATTGATACCGCTCTATGCGATAGAGACCATTGAGCCGGAGACGTTAGAGGAGTTAGAAGGGTTTCATAGAAGGATGATGTGGTTTATCGAGAACAGGCCCGACCTCGCGAAGAATGTCGCCTCCATGCTGGAAAAAGGCGTCGGCGAAAGAAGGATACTGTCCATCGTGGACAAGGAGAAGCTTAAGCAGATCCTTCAGAAGATGCTCGACGAGAACGAGTTCCTCAGTCCTTACGGCATAAGGGCTCTTTCGAAATATCATCTCGACAACCCCTACTACTTCACGGCAAACGGCGACGAGCACTGCGTCAGGTACGAGCCGGCCGAATCTTCGAGCGGCCTTTTCGGAGGGAACTCGAACTGGCGGGGGCCGGTGTGGTTTCCCGTGAATTTTCTTCTTATTGAGGCGCTCCAGAAATTCCATTATTATCTCGGCGACGACTTTAAGGTCGAGTGCCCGACTGGCTCAGGGATGTATATGAACCTCTGGGACGTATCGAAAGAGATAGCGCACAGACTGATACGCATATTCAAGAAGGAGAGTGACGGCAGGAGGGCCGTTTTCGGCGGCGCCGAGAAATTCCGGAATGATCCGGCGTGGAGGGATTATCTCCTCTTCTACGAATATTTCAACGGCGACGACGGTGCGGGAATTGGGGCGAGCCATCAGACAGGATGGACAGGGCTCGTCGCCAAGCTCATACTACAGTCGAGCGAATACGGCTCCATAGACGAAGTCTAGAACATAGGGCAATCGTTCCCGTTTTCCGGCCGGTGCGATGCCAAGCGCAGCCTCACCCGGGGATGTTTCCGCTTACGTCGGGAGGCTTCCGCAAAGGCCGCTACAGGCCTTATTCTTTAGATCCCCAAATGCCGCCCGGTCATTTTAAATAGGGCTTTGCCGCACCGGTATGATGCGATAATCTTGTAAGTAGAAGCAGGGAGGAATCCCAACCAAAAGGCGAACGATCACATGGAAAAACTGTCCAAGAAGCAGATAGAGCTCATCGACAAATACTGGCGCGCTGCGAATTATCTCTCTGTAGGCCAGATATACCTTCAGGATAACCCGCTCTTGAAAGAGCCGCTCAAACCCGACCATATCAAGCCGAGGCTGCTGGGGCATTTCGGCACGGTGCCTGGACTGAATCTCATATACGCACATTTAAACCGAATGATAAGATACAGGGACTGCGACGTGATTTACGTCACGGGCCCAGGGCATGGAGGACCCGCCCTCTTCGCGAACACATACCTCGAAGGCACGCTTTCGGAGATTTACCCCGATATAACGAGGGACGAGGCCGGGATGCTGAATCTCTTCAGGAAATTCTCATGGCCGGGGGGGCTCCCCAGCCACTGTGGGCCGCAGACCCCGGGCTCGATAAACGAGGGCGGAGAGCTCGGGTATTCACTCGCCCGCGCAAATGGCGCCGTTATGGATAACCCCGAGCTGCTTGCGGTTTGCGTCGTCGGGGACGGCGAGGCCGAGACAGGGGCGCTCGCGGCGAGCTGGCAATCGAACAAGTTTATAAACCCCGTGCGCGACGGAGCGGTGCTCCCGATACTCCATCTTAACTGTTACAAGATATCGGGGCCTACCGTGCTCGGCCGCTCGACAGACAAGGAGCTTAAGGCGCTCTTCTCGGGCCTCGGCTACGCGGTAAGGTTCGTCGCGGGGGACGACCCGCTTAAGGTGCACAGGGCCTTTGCCAACGCGCTTAACCGTTCGTACCTGGATATAAGAAAGATACAGATGGACGCCCGGATGAGGGGATTCAGCAGGAGGCACAACTGGCCGATGATCATCCTCCGGACACCGAAGGGGTGGACCGGGCCGAAGGTCGTCGATGGGAAACAGATAGAGGGGACATTCAGGGCCCATCAGGTGCCGGTGGCGAAGGTTAAGGAAAATAAGGAGCACCTCAGGATTCTGGAAGAATGGATGAGGAGCTACAGGCCGGAGGAGCTTTTCGACGAAGGCGGGCGGTTTATTCCGGAGCTTTCCAACCTCGCGCCATACGGCAACAAGCGCATGGGGGCAAGCCCCTACGCGAACGGCGGCAAGCTTTTAAAGCCGCTTATAGTGCCCGATATAATGGATTACGCCGTCGTCGTGAGAGAGCCCGGCACGGAGAAGGCCGAGGCCACCCGCGAGCTTGGGAAATTCCTTAGGGACGTATTCAGGAACAACGCGGAAGAGAGCAACTTCCGCCTGTTCTGCCCGGACGAGACGAGCTCGAACAGGCTCGATGCGGTGTTTGAAGTCACGAACAGGTGCTCTGTAGAGAGGATCATCGAGACGGACGATCATATTGCGCCCGACGGGCGGGTGCTCGAAATTCTGAGCGAGCACATGTGCCAGGGGTGGCTAGAAGGATATCTGCTCACAGGACGGCACGGGATATTCCCGTGTTACGAAGCGTTCGCCACTATCGTGGACTCGATGATGAACCAGTACGCGAAGTGGCTGAAAATGTCGGCGGAGCTCCCGTGGAGAGCGCCCGTGGCGTCGCTCAATTACCTCCTCACCTCGCACGCGTGGAGGCAGGACCATAACGGATACAGCCACCAGGGCCCCGGGTTTATAGATTCCGTCATGACGAAGAAGGGATCGGTCGTGAGGATATACCTCCCTCCCGACGCCAATTCGCTGATCTCTATGGCCGACCACTGCCTTAAGAGTAAGGGATATATAAACGTCATCGTCGCGGGCAAGCAGCCGGCGCTTCAGTGGATGGACATGCAAACGGCGATTGAGCACTGCAGGAGAGGGGCGTCCGTTTGGGAGTGGGCGTCCAACGACGGCGGGAAGGAGCCTGACGTCGTCCTCGGATGCGCGGGGGACGTGCCGACGCTCGAAACCGTGGCGGCTGCATGGCTCCTCAGGAAGCATCTGCCGGCGCTCAAGGTGAGGGTCGTTAACGTCACCGACCTCATGACGCTTCATTACCACTCGCAGCATCCGCACGGATTCGACGAAGAAACCTTCCGCGAGTTGTTCACCGACACCGCGCCGGTCGTGTTCGCCTTTCACGGATACCCGCGCGTCATTCACGTCCTCGCATACAAGAGGCCGAACGCCGAGCGCTTTCACGTGCGCGGCTACGTCGAGGAGGGCACGACCACGACCCCGTTCGACATGGTCGTATGCAACGGCATGAGCCGATATCACCTTGCCATCGAGGCCCTACACAGGGCCGGAAGGCTACAGTCCGAGTCAGGGGACATCATCGAGTACTTCAAGAGAAAGCTCGAAGAGCACTCACAGTATGTGCGGGCCCACGGCGAGGACATGCCCGAGATAAGGGATTGGGTGTGGACGTCCGACCCCAGATAACGGGCTGAATCTCTGCCGCCTGACCCCTGAAGGAAAGCCGTTTGATCTTACGAATCGCGCGCGAAAATAATGCTTGACACTTTAAGGGAGATACTTTATATTAATTACTAAGATTAAGTAACGCACTTAAATTCATCCTCCATCCTCCTTTAAGAAGAGAGGGAACACTTTCCCGAGCATTAAGTGTTCCCTCTCTCTCTTTTTAGGGCCCGAAACTCTTCCAAAAGTTGAAAAGTCCTTACGATCACTTATAATTTTATCCCTGTAGTCGGTTATATATTAATGGCGGGGCTGCTCTTAAACCCCTTAATACAATGGAAAACGTATACGTAATCCTTTTCTACAGGTTCGCGAACATCGAAGATCCCGAAGCCTTTGTGGCAACCGAAAGGGAATTCTGCACAAAAGAGGGGCTCTTGGGGAAGATTCTCGTCGCCAAAGAGGGCATAAACGGGTCTCTTTCTGGCACGGAGGACAGCATCGATGCCTATAAGCGCCATTTAAACTCCATCCCGGGCTTCGAGGACGTCGCTTTCAAGGATGAAATATCCTCGTTCCATCCCTTCAAGAAGCTCATCGTCAGGAAAAAGAAGGAGATAATCCGGATGGAGCAGGAGCTCGACATGTCGAGAACGGGCAACTACATATCCCCCGAGGAGCTGCTGGATATGTATTCGAGCGGGAAGGATTTTCTCATTATTGACACCCGGAACAAGTACGAATCGGACGTCGGGAAGTTCAAAAACGCCGTTACGCTCGATATAGATTCCTTCCGCGAATTCCCGGAGGCTATTGGGGAATTCGAAGATCTAAAGGACAAGACGATAGTTACATACTGCACGGGCGGGATAAGGTGTGAGAAGGCGACTGCATACATGGTTTCCCGGGGCTTTACGGACGTATATCAGCTTAAGGACGGCATAATAAACTTCTGCCAGAAGCACCCCGATACAGTTTGGGAGGGGAAGTGCTTTGTCTTCGATCAGAGGCTGATATCGGACGTGGAATCGGGCGGGGACTGTATAGCAGAGTGCGTCAGGTGCGGCGGGGCGTCGGACCGTTATCAGAACTGCGCCAATGTCCCCTGCGACGATCTCGTGATACTGTGCGAGGGCTGCAGCGAAACCTTCCGCGGCACATGTTCGGATGAATGCTTGGAAGAATACGGAAACAACCTTTTGAAAAAGTCCCGGGATAGACAGGGACGGAAATCGAGAAGCGCCTGAAACCGGGCGTGACTATATTATTCACTGCGGCATACTGCCAACCTACCCGGTTAGCCGGAACACATTTACATATTATGTTGGAATGGACGAAATTAATCGACGTTTCGTGAGTGGAGGATTATGAGCACAACGAACGTCATGAGGATTATTGCGTATAGGAAAGGCGGGAGAAGCTCCATGTCGTATTACCTCCTGCCTGTTGATTTATACTGCAGGGCTTAGAATCCGATGGGGACGCGCTTATCGCGCGCCCCCGCCGGCTTTTATCTTATCTTAAACTATCTTACTTCTTTTTTCCACGTCCCTTGGCGGACCTCTTGGCTATGAAGTTCTTAAGCTCGGTGAGGTCGGAGCCCAAAAGCTCTTTTACGCGGTCTGCGTTGACGCGTGCTACGATGATGTGGCCGACTTCGGTGTTTACTTCGTCGTAGATACCGAGGGCCTTCATACCCTGCGCCTGCTTCTGGTTGTCGTCGGTCGGGCTTACGTAGTGAATCGATACCCCCTTGTACCTGTGAATGAGGAACAGGTGGATGAGTGTCATAAGCCTCTTCTGACGAAGCTTGTCGTCGAACGTGTTCTGATCGCGGATGGAGATGAAGTTATTGCCCCAACGGTCGTGAATCGTCGAGAATATGACGTTCGCGAGCTTGTTCTTCATATCGTCCAGCACGGAGAGCTCGAGAAGCTCGGAGCCGGCCGTGTGCGGCCTCAGCTTTACAGTGAGCTTACCCGGTATGCCGTAGTGCTCGGACCAAAGCTCGAGCCAGTCCTCGAGGATTCTCGGCGGGACTTCCGTTTCGACCAAGTGCTGCACCTGCGTCGAGCCCTTGCCCATGGCGACCGTCGTTGCCGTACGGCCGGACGATGCGGCGAGCGCTCCGTCGAGCCTCGGGCCGCCGACGAGCGTCTGCGGCGTCCTGTACGGGGAATCGATGAGCCTGAGCTTCCTCTGGAGCCTTGCGAGCGCCAGCATGCCGTCCTGCTTGAGTGCCATCGAGAACTCTTCTGCGGCGAGACCGTCTATCTGGTGCCCGCCGTAGGTGATGAAGTCGAAGACGAATCCGAGCTTTCCGATTTCTTTCGGGAACTCCCTCATCTGGTCTTCTGTCATTCCGGTGGTGTCCCAGTTAAAGGACGGGGAGAGGTTGTATGCCAGCATCTTGTCCGGATACTGGGAGTGTATGGCCTCCGCGAATTCCTTGGCCTCTTCGTAGTTGGCCGTTTTGGTTTCCATCCATATGAGGTCGGCGTACGGTGCGACCGCCAAAGACTTGGCTATCGCGTACTCGATGCCGCCCTTTACCTGATAATAGCCCTCGGGTGTCCTCGAAAGCTCGCAGTCCCAAACTGCGTCTATACCCATGAGCTTTGCGCGCTCCTTGGCGTGCTGGTGGGAAGAGTGCTTCGCGAAATCGAACCACTCTTCGATGGTCATATCGAGCGCCCTGCCCTCTTCTATCGCGAATTCCATCTGCTCGGCGACTGCCTGGGCATAGGTCATGAGGCCGGCCTCGACTTCCCACGTCTCCACGAATTTCGTGGCAGCGTTGTCGAGCGGCTTGGTGATGCTTCTTTCTTTACCTTCTTTAAGGGCCTGAATGCTCTTGTCGATTATCGGGGTGAGGCCGACCTTGTCGAACCACTCGTAGGCCTCTTCGTACTCGTCATCCGATAACTGGTAGAGCATGAAGCCGTTTACGTCCGTTATTCCCTTGTCGAAGAACCTCTTCAGAATCGCCAGATAACAGATCTTGTATCCGGGCATGGAGGTGTTGGTGACACCGAGTATGAAGGGTTGATCCCGCTCGTCGCCCCTGCCGTCGAGAAGGTTCGCCGCCTCGGCGTCCGTCCTCGCGACGATGATTCCCGGGACTTTCATAATGTCGAGCTGGAACCTCGCGGCGACGAGTCTTTTGATCTGCTCGTCGATCGGCACAAGCACCTTGCCGCCCTGGTGTCCGCACTTTTTCGTTCCGGGCTTCTGGTCTTCGATGTGGTAGCCCGTGACGCCAGCTTCTACGAACCTCTTAACGAGGTTACGTACGTGGGCGTCGCCGCCGTGGCCTGTGTCGGCGTCGGCGATGATGAACGGCCTGTAGTCTACCTTGGGGGTGGACTTACGCTCTTTTTCGGACATCCTCGAGCGGAGGAACGTCTGGTTCCTGTCGGCCGTAAGGAGCGCGCGCACGAGACCCGCGGCCTCGTCGGGCACCTGGCTCAGCGGATAGCTGGCAAGGTCCGGACCCGGATCCTCGTCGGTAGATCCCTTAGCGGAAGTCGCCCAGCCGCCGAGGTATATGCCCTCGATGCCGATGCGCTTCATCGTCACGATCTGACCCGGCGAATAGGGGCCGAAGGTCGTTATCTGCTCGCCCTTGGCGAAAAGCTCGCGGAGCCTGTTGTAGAATTGTTCGGAATATATCCTGGCCACGGTGTAGTCCTGCTCGAGTGTACCCCTCTGCTGGACGACCTGGCGGGCCGAGTAGAGCCGTCTTATTCCCTTGAACCTGGGGGCGGCGAACCACTCTTTTGTTTCCTGAACTTCCCTTTCGAAAGAGTCGAGCTCGTCTTCGAGGAAGTTGTCGTTTCTGGTATCAGACGGGAAGTCGAGGTTTTCCGTTATCCTTGTGCCGTCTTTTTTGAATGCGTCTTTGTACTGCTTTATCCTGAGCTTCGCTGTCGGAAGGTCATGGTTGTTGAGGTTTACGTTTAGAAGGTCGATGTACCACGGGGTCTTTACGTTGTCGAGGACATAGGCTTCGACGATTTCCCTCGCAATCGGGAGGGTCGTCGGCTTGGAATAGTCGTAAACGTCCTTGTCCTTGGCCTTAAGGAGCTTGGAGTATTCCTCGGCGAGGAGACGCTCGAAAAGCTCTCTCGTGAAAATGTCACCTGCCTTGACCCCCGTTTCCTTATCGTCTTCGTTGAGCTCGGCCCCTTTGTCGACCCACTCCCAGAGGATGCTGAGCCTGATTTCCCCGGTGGCCGCGTCCTCCATAAGATAGAGTATGTCGTCGTTGTCGAAGAAGTCAGCCGGCTTGAGCGCCGCGGCCTGGAAGCCCTGGCCGAACGCGTTACCGTACTGGAGCGCAACGCTGATGAGGTTCCTCGCGCCCCTGATGGTCCTCGGCGCGGGCTCGAGAAGCGTAAGCCCGTCGGCGTCCTCGTCGGTATAGGTGAGGGGTGGGAATTTCCTTCCCGCCTGATTTTCCTCGCCGACCTCTTCCCAGACCGGCCTTACTATATGGACCATCTTCCAGTGGGCAACCCACTTTCCGCTGGCCCCGGCCTTCTGTTCCCTTTTTGCTCCGGCTACCGCCTTTTCCATCCCGTCCTTGACGCCCTCGTCGGACCCGACAGGGATGTTCGGCTCCATGCCGCCCTGCCAGAGAGCGTAGTTCCCGTTGATGCCAGGGGTGTTTACCGCCCTTCTGACGCGGTCTTCGTAGTTCCGCATGTAGCCATAAGTCATTGTTATAGATTCGATGTTGGGGTTAATAAAAGACTGATCCCACGCCATAGCGTCGGACACGCTGTTGATGTAATCCCACCTGCCGGTGTTGAAGCCGACGAAGTGCCTGCCGAGAGCGGCGCGTATTTCCATGAGCTGGAAGGTGGCCTCGATCTGCTCGACAAGGACGTAGACCTTTATGGAGCCTACCTGGATGCCGAGATGGTCTTCGAGGGCAGTGAGGAGCTCGTTCCAGAATGCCGCCTCTTCGGCAGTTTGTATTTTCGGCAGATAGAGGACTATGGAAGAACCCGCTGCCTGAAGCTCCTGGTAGTTGTTTACGACATAGAGGACCGTATCGACTATCGAGGCGGAAAGGGCAACGCCGTTCTCGTCCCTTACATGCCTGTCGTCGAGGTGAAGCCCGCGTGCGCGGAAGATCTTGGTCGTGAAGTCGAGCTGCTTTCTCCAGTCGGTGATTATATCGCGCCCGAAAAAGCCCTTGGCCCATTCGTTCATTTCGCGCGAGACCTGCTCGGCCGTATTCATGAATATCGGGTCTTTTCTGATTGCCAGCTTGAGGTTCCTCTGGTTGTCGAGGGACATGGTGCCGACCTGTCCGAGGGCGTCTTCGCCGTCGAACATCCAGCCGTCCGCTCCGGAGAGGAGAGCGTAAGCCACGTTACGTATGCTCTTGTCCACGCTGGAGTTCGGCCTTGCCGCCGGGCCGGTTCCCTGTATCCACTGTCTCTGAAGATCGTGGGGGATGTCCGAGCCTACGAACTTGCCTTCTCTGGCGTCTTGTACCTTAATATTTGTGCGGGGAATGAAGTCGTTGGGGTTGAGAAAGCGGATGCGCTCTCTGTTGCGGAATCTCTGAGCCCTTCTGGAATATCTCTTTTCCATAAGAAGCTTCTGGTCTTTGTTGAAAACCGAAAGGGCTTTTAGGGCTTCGAGCACTTGCGGGGTATAGACGTCCGCGTATTCTATCTCCAGATTATCTCTTATCTGGAGCCCCCTGGGGCCCGGGGTATTCCTGTAAGGCTGTTTCGTAATATTATGAACGGTACTCATTCTCTCCTTCTCCTTGAGTTGGCGTTTTTTGCTTTGCAATATCTGAAAAGAGGAAACCATTATAATACAAGAACCTCACAAATCAACTAAAACAAGGGAATTTGGCCGTATTTGTTGAATATTTTAGAAATACGGAAACTTTGCTGATTAGATGACTATACCAGTTTATTTGTGCAGTGCACAATGAAACCCCTTTGCAATGTGCACACGCCACCCGGACCCTTGTTTTACTAATTCTACCCGTTTTTATGCTTCTGTTAATATCTTTAGAGAAATATCCCCCGGAGCCTTTCCGTGGACCGGTTTTGCTCCTGGCAAACATTGATGCAAATCGAAATTGCAGGAAAATGTTCTCAGGACCTGTTCATGCAGACTGGGGAAACACATCCCAGGCGTACGCTATGCGGCCTTATACGGATTCGGTTTTAGCGTTTCGCTTCTGCATTTTCCTGCAGTTTATACACGGAGAGGTTTCCCCGGAGCATATGCAGCAGACATGATTTCGGCCGTAAAAGGAATTAACAGCCCTTTCGAACCACCCCGGCCTTACACAAACCACACCGCAAGAGCAGACAACGTAGCCACCGTTGCGCTCCCAGGACACCCCGCCCCTGACGTCCGTCCTTCCCATGGACCTAATTATAGTGCAATTCACCGTTATTTGGAACTATAAAGGTTATTCGTCCCCGGCCTGGAAAAAACGGAGCGGGCGTAGTAAGCCATAGCCCTTTGAATGAATAGGCCTGAAGTTGCTTATAAATGAGACAGGTGCAGCAAAAGATAGCAGCAAAAGATAAAGGAAACGCCCTGCTCAGCCCTCTTTTAAACTCTTTACCATCTCTTCGACCATCTTCTTTGCATCCCCGAAGAGCATGAGGGTGTTGTCTGCGGCGAAGAGCGGGTTCGGTATACCGGCGAACCCGGGGCTGAGGCTCCTCTTTATGACTATGACCGTCTTCGAATAATCGACGTCGAGTATGGGCATCCCGGCTATAGGGCTTTGCGGATCCGTCCTGGCAACGGGGTTTACGACGTCGTTCGCGCCTATGATTATGGACACGTCGACCTGCTTGAAGCTCGGGTTGATGTCGTCCATTTCCCTCATTCTGTCGTAAGGGATGTCCGCTTCGGCCAAAAGGACGTTCATATGGCCCGGCATACGCCCCGCGACGGGGTGTATGGCGAATTCCATGGTGGATCCGTTTTTCTCGAGGAGATCGAACAGCTCCCTCACAGCGTGCTGTGCCTGCGAAACGGCCATACCGTACCCGGGCACGACGACGACCTTGCGCGCGCCTTCTAGCATCATGGCGACTTCCTCGGGGGAAGTAGCCTTGACCTTGCCGGCGTAGACTTCGTCGTCCGAAGGCCCGCCCTCGACTGCGCCGAACTCTCCGAAGAGAACGTCCGTGATCGAGCGGTTCATGGCTTTACACATAATAAGAGAGAGGATTATTCCGGATGTACCTACGAGCGTGCCCGCGACAATGAGAACAGTATTGAAGAGGACGAAACCCGTGGCCGCAGCAGCCAAACCGGAAAGCGAGTTCAGGAGCGCGATCACGACGGGCATGTCCGCCCCTCCGATAGGGATCGTGACGAGCACGCCTAGCACAGAGGCAGCTATAACCATAAATATGTATGGCGCAGTAGAATCGGGGTACATGAGCATCAGCGCGCCGAATACAATCGAAATGATAGCTATGGCTATCTTGACGAGCTGGTCGGCCGGATATCTGACGGGTGTTTCTTTGGTCAAGCCCTGGAGCTTCGCATACGCTATCATGCTGCCCGTGAAGGTTATAGCGCCTATGAAGCCCGAAGCGAATACTGACAATAGGAATTCGTTATTGAGGTCGATTTCCATCGCGGTACCCAACAGATGCGACGCTTCGAAAAGCACCGCCCCTGCGACGAGAACCGACGCCGCGCCGCCGAAGCCGTTCAGCACGGCGACGAGCTGCGGCATATCCGTCATCTGGACTTTTATCGAAAGGTACGCCCCGATGCCGCTGCCTATGACGATACCGGCCAATATTAGCCAGTAGCTGATTATATTTTTGTCGAGAAGGGTTACGACTATGGCGATGAGCATGCCGAGTGCGCCGAGCATGTTGCCCCTGACAGCAGTTCTCGGGTGAGTAAGGCCCTTCAATCCCATTATGAATAGGGACGCGGAAATCAAATATGCTAAATTTACCAACGTTGGAGACATTGTTTAATCCTTCCTCCTGAACATCGCAAGCATCCTGTTGGTTACCATGAAGCCACCGACGACGTTTATAGTACCCAGAACGACGGCCAAAAATCCGAGTATTGCCGTAAGCATGGTATGCTGCGTACCGGCCGAAAGAATCGCGCCGACGAGCGTGATGCCGGATATGGCGTTCGACCCTGACATGAGCGGTGTATGCAGCGTAGGAGGAACCTTGGATATGATTTCAAACCCTACGAATGAAGCCAGAATGAATAATGTGAAAACTGTCATGAAATCCATGGTTTTCTCCTTTCAGGCGTTATCACTGAATCCCGAGGCTCTCCCTGACGCGGTCGTTTACAACCTTTCCGCCGTCGGTCACCAGCGACTCTTTTAATATCTCGTCTTCAAGGTTTATATTTATGTTTCCGTCCTTCACCATGAGGGAAAGGAGGTTGGTGATGTTCTTCGAGTACATCTGGCTGGCGTGAAAAGGCACGCTCGAAGGAATATTCACTGGTCCGATAATCTTTACGCCGTTCTTTTCGGTTATCTGGCCGGCCTGGGTAAGCTCGCAGTTGCCCCCAGTTTCCGCCGCAAGGTCGACCACGACCGAGCCCGGCTTCATCCCGGACACCATTTCGCCTGTAATAAGAATTGGAGCTTTCTTGCCGGGAACGGCCGCCGTGGTAATTACGGCGTCTGTTTCGGCCACCACCTTCGCCAGAAGCTCCCTTTGCTTCTTATAGAATTCTTCGTCCATGGCCTTGGCGTACCCGCCCTTGTCCTCGGCTTCGCCCGTTTCGAGCTCGAGCTCGACGAACTTGGCCCCGAGACTCATGACCTGCTCCTTAACAGCCGGACGGATATCGTATGCGGAAACCACCGCCCCGAGCCTGTTGCACGTGGCGATCGCCTGAAGCCCCGCGACCCCCGCGCCGACCACCAGGACGTGCGCCGGGGTTATCGTACCCGCGGCCGTCATCATCATCGGGAACATCTTGGGGAGAGAATCGGCTGCGATGAGAGCAGCCTTATACCCCGCGATATTCGCCTGCGAAGAGAGGACGTCCATCGACTGCGCCCTGCTTATCCTCGGCACGAGCTCGAGCGCGAACGACTTGGCCCCGCTGGACGCAAGCGTCTCGACCGGCCCTTTGTTGGTTAGCGAATCCATGACGGCTATGACGATGGCGCCGCTCTTGAGATTCCCGGCATCTTCTGAGTCTGAAGAAGAATTGGTGCCGAGCGCCCTTACCTGGAGCAGGACATCGGACTTGGACAGCACTTCTTTTCTGTCCTTGACCGACGCGCCCTCCGCTTCGTACATGGCGTCCGTAAAGCCGGCATCAAGGCCGGCGCCGGATTCGACGTAGATTTCGAACCCCTTCTTCTTGAGTGAGCCGATATGCGCTGGCACAAGCGCTACCCGGCTTTCTCCCGGATATGTTTCTTTAAGAACCCCTGCGATCATAGTCTCTGGTTTTCCCGTTTAGCCTGTAAAGTATTTCCAACTCAAAAAGCCACATTTTTATAACCGCAAATGAAAAATAAAACAAGACTGAAAAACGAGCAAATTCCATGCTCTGAAAAAAGCTTTTAAGATTCTAGTAATAATTTTCAATCAGTCAAGTTTAGGACACCTAAATAATTTAAATTCCAGTGTGGCTTATCGGCCGGGAGCGCCGGCTGACGGGGATTCATCCGCCTTCCCCTTTTTTTCACCTGCCGAATATACGTGCGAACGCATCCCGCACTGCATCCAGGATTCCCGGCCCGCCGTCTCCTTCCCCATCCCGGGACTCGTCCTCGAACGTGGCGTCTTCCCTCACGCTCAGGATGAGATCGCGGGCGTCTTCGAAAACGTCGTCCGGGACCATTATCGTTTTTGCGTTGAAACGGCCCACGTAGATGCCCGAGTAAAGCGAGCCGAAGTGATCGTTAAGGACGACGAACGGGATGCCTTCGGCCTCGAACACGCTCTTTAAGAATACGAGCTCGGACTCGTCGCTCGGGGTATAGAGTTTTTTCATCTTTCAATAATAACACGCGCTTCGGGCATGGGTATATACACTGGAAAATCGGAGTGAAATTAAATATTCGGTGACCGCCGGACGCCACGGAAAGCCCCGCGCCCGGGCATACCGATATAACGCTGCGGCTGTACGACGGGCCTAATATAATGATATAATTACTGGAGTAAACCGGGAGAAAAAATCACATGCATACACTGGAATCGGTACTCGGAGAGCACTACTGCTTTAAAGGGCTCGAAAAGAAGTATCTCGACATGATAGTGAACAAGGCCTACAACGCCGACTTCAAGGAAGATGAGTTCATTTTTCACGAAGGCGACAAGGCCGACAAGCTATACATCATACAGGAAGGGATAGTAGCCCTCGAGACGCAGCTCGCGCCGGAGAGGGACCCGATAACCATTCAGATGATCGGCGAGGGGGACGTGCTTGGATGGGCATGGCTCTTCCCCCCTTACCTCTGCCATTTCGACGCCAAGGTCGTCGCGCCGACGAAGGCTGTCATACTGGACGGCAACTTCATACGCACGAAATGCGACGAGGACCACGACCTCGGATACGAGCTTTTGAAGCGCTTCGCCTATATCATTCAGCAGAGGCTTCAGGCCGTGCGTCTTCAGAACCCCAATATGTACGTCGTAAAACCCAAGCAGTGAGCCGGGAACGGCGGGTGGGCAGTTTTAACACCCGACTGATGTCATTCCGGGAGGGCGGCCTTTTCGAGGAGCCTCCGCCGCCAGCTCTCGACAGCAGCCTTAAGGGTATTGAACCCGAGGTGGACGCAGCCGTGCCGCGTCAGCGTAAGCCTTTTGCCGAGCGTATCACCGAGCACCCCGGCGGACATCGATTCGATCTCGGGGATCGTCATCCCCTCGGCCATTTCGAGGACGATCGAAGCCCCGGCGCGGCTTACCATGCACCCATCGCCCGTAAAACCCATGCGGCGTACAGCGCCGTCGGGCCCGGCGTCGATATATACCGTAATGAGGTCGCCGCAGCCGTTGTTGCCGCCGCTGCAGATTATGGGAGCGTCTTCGATCTCCCCGTAATTACGGGGATGGTTGTAGTGGTCGAGGATGAGCTCCATCACCTTTTCGTGAGTCATGCTGTTCCGTATCGCTCACGTCCGGCCGGGGGCCGGCAAATGAAGCTACGCCTCTCCGTTCGCCTTTCTGACTTCGTTTTTAATGCGGCTGTAGACGGCGCTCAGGCCGTACATGCGCCGGGTGCCGAGCTTGCTGTCGAGCTTTAACATGTGGATCAGGGTTTCGGGCGCCTCTATGACGTCCTTTGCCGGGGCTCCGTTGAACGCATCGACGAGAAGGGACACGAACCCCCTCACCGTCGGGGATTCGCGGGCCACGTCCGCATAAATCTCCACATTGCCGTCCTTTACGTCCACGAAGACGAAAACCGGGGTTTCGCACTCGGTGACCCTGTTAAACCCCGCGTCCCTCGCCTCCTGGAACTCCCCCGGAAGGGGGGGAAGGTTCTCGGAATAATCCAGCAGCATGGCGAGGGTCGCCTGGTAATCGGACTCGCTGAAAACATCTATAATGTCTTGTAATCTGCTCATAATCTCCACTTTACCGGGCCGGCCCCACAGCTCCCCCCAGAGCGCTGAGAGCGGACGCCGGTTATAAGGATTCCATCTTAGGGCTTCTCGATCGGCGCCCTGACAAGGTTGCCCCACTCGGTCCATGAGCCGTCGTAGTTCCTGACCTTGTCGAACCCGAGAAGGTAAGTCAGAACGAACCATGTGTGGGACGAGCGCTCGCCGATCCTGCAGTAGGCGATTACATCGTCCCCTTCTTTAAGACCTTTGTCTTCGATGTATATCTTACGAAGCTCGTCGGCCGATTTGAATGTGCCGTCTTCTCTGGCGGCGGTGGCCCACGGAACGTTCTCGGCGCCGGGGATGTGACCGCCCCTGAGCGCGCCCTCCTGGGGATAGGCCTCCATGTGTAGCAGCTCGCCCGTGAATTCCTTGGGGGAGCGGACGTCGATGAGAGGGTTCTTCCCTTCGAGGTGCTTTATGACGTCCTGCCTGAATGCGCGTATGGACTCGTCGACGCCGGAGGATTTGTACGAAGTCTTCGGATAGGAAGGCACTTCTTTCGTAAGGGGCCTTCCCTCTTCGACCCACTTTTGCCTGCCGCCGTTCATAATGACGCACTTTTCGTGGCCGAACAGCTTGAATACCCAGAATGCATAGCACGCCCACCAGTTGTTCTTGTCTCCGTAGAAAACAACCGTGGTGTCGTTCGCGATACCGTTGTCGGAAAGGAGCTTTTCGAACCTGTCCTTATCTATATAGTCCCTCACGATCTGGTCCTGAAGGTCGGCCTGCCAGTCTATCTTGACCGCGCCCTCCACGTGGCCGGTATCGTAAAGGAGCACGTCTTCGTCGGATTCGACGATGCGCACCGACGGGTCGTTTTGATGCTCCGCCACCCATTCGGTGCTAACCAACGCCTCCGGATGTATATAATCCGCCATGCTAAATCCTCCTGTTGTGTGGGATATAAGATTTTTAATAATGAATATCCTGCAATTTATACTGAATGTAATTATTGTATTGGTCAGGTTTCCTTAATTCAAGTAGAGGGGAAGGCCCCCGGGGCGCCGGGCAGCCCAACCCCCTGTATTTGCTTACAGTCCGGGATTACTCATATTCTTTCCGGGGCTTCGAAAATAGGGGGTTCTTTGATATTTGATTTTATGCTAAAATGGTATATAGGTGGGCTAAAGGCTTTACGGCTTAAACGGATAACCAGGGGGGTAAGCATCCATGCTTGAAGATCTCAAGGTTAAAGACCTCATCGGCGTCAGGAACAGGATTTATTTTGTGGATGCCGAAGATACCGCCGACGTAGCCGCCCTCAAGTTGAGGAATTTTAAGGTCAGAACCACGGGCGTTATGAAGGAAGGCAAGATGGTAGGCGTCGTCGGGCATTCGGACTTTTCCACCAAAATCGTGGCCCTCGGCAGAAGGCCGTCGGAAGTGAAGGTGGCCGATATCATGAGCACCGAGCTCAGGACCGTAACGCTCGAAACGTCGTTTTACGAATGTCTTGACCTCATGAATTCACACGGCATATCGCATCTTTTCATTCTCGACGCCGACGGCAATTATCACGGCATGCTTGCGTGGAGCGACCTGCAAAGGATACTTACAGGTGAGCTCAAGTATCAGCTCAAGGTAGCGCAAGAATACGCCTTCGGACCTCACATAAACGCCCTTTCGCGGTAAAGAGCGTTTTCGTATTGAAATTACAGGCAGCCGCCGATCAGGGGTGGTAAGGAAAGTTATAATGACTACAGAAAAAGAACCGGAAGCTGAAAGAGAAGCTGCAGAGAAAGTAGAAGAGCGTGTGGAAGCCGAGGAAAAGGCCGCCGAAGCCCATGCACCGGATGTGCATCCCCAGGTGAAAAAGGGCCTGATGGAGAGAAGGGAGAGTTTTTCCCAATCGAGCGTTCCAAACGCTCACAGGGGTTATAACCCGAAGACCCCGGTCGTCATGTTGTGCATAGTTGCCTTCATGGTCGTTTTGAGCTTTGTGCTGGCTGCGGTAACGTTCTAGACATCGGACAAGGCGCGTCGAGCGCCGCCCGGATGCGAGTGGAGAAAGCAGCTTTCTCGTAAATCCCCGCCGAAGGGACAACCAACCGGCGCTTTTACATCCACGATCTTCATTCAAAGCTTGTAATGCTTTTCCAAAATCCATGATAGAATTTTTTTGGCTCCATTTCGGAGCGGTGCAGACTCCACAATACAGCTTACAGTAGAGAGAACCAGATGATGCCCGTCCATAACAGCTCGACTCACACGCAGGGCACCCCGGAGGTCTCATGCACAGCCTAGGGGATAAGCTATCGCTCCCGATCACCGACCCGGTGATCGTCTTCTCCATAATGTTATTCATAATACTGTTCTCGCCGCTCATCCTGAACAGGCTCAGGATTCCGGGGCTTATAGGATTCATAGTAGCCGGGGTGATACTCGGCCCGAACGGTTTCAACGTTCTCCTGAGAGACAGCAGCATAGTCCTGTTCGGGACGGTCGGGCTCCTGTACATAATGTTTCTCGCGGGGCTCGAAGTGGACATGGGGGATTTCAAGAAGAACCGGAACAAGAGCGTTATTTTCGGGTCGATTTCTTTCATGATCCCGATGATACTCGGCACGATGGCCGGTTATTACCTCCTCCGCTTTCCGCTGTCGAATTCGATTTTGCTGGCGAGCATGTTCGCCTCCCACACCCTTATCACGTATCCGATTGTGAACAGGCTCGGCGTGTCGAAGAACAGGGCCGTGAACATAACCGTGGGCGGGACCATAATCGCCGACACCGCGGCGCTTATAGTCCTCGCAGTGATAGCGGGCTCTGCGGTCGGCGAGATCAACTCGGGCTTCTGGATACAGCTCGGTATCTCGATGGCGATCTTTATCTTCATAGTCCTCTGGGGCTTCCCCAAGATCGCCAGGTGGTTTTTCAAAAATATAAACGACGGCATATCGCAGTACATATTCGTAATCGGCATGGCTTTCGCAGGGGCCTTCCTGGCAGAGGTCGCGGGCATCGGGGAGATTGTCGGCGCATTCCTTGCGGGCCTCGCGCTGAACACACTCATACCGCACACCTCCCCCCTCATGAACAGGACGGAGTTCGTAGGCAATTCCATCTTCATACCGGTTTTCCTTATCGGTGTGGGCATGCTTGTGGATTTGAGAGGCCTCTTTAACGGCATAGAGGCGGTTATCGTCGCCATAACGATGATAATCCTGGCACTGACAAGCAAATGGGTTTCGGCCTGGGTGACGCAGAAAATCTTCGGATACACATCTGCGGAAAGGGGAATCATATTCGGGCTCAGCAACTCGAGGGCGGCGGCGACGCTGGCTATTGTGCTGGTCGGATATAACCTCGAAATACTCGACGAGAACGTGCTCAATGGAACAGTTCTGATGATACTCGTAACCTGCCTCGTTAGCTCCTTCGCCACGGAAAAGGCGGGCCGGGAGCTTGCTATAGCCGAAAGCGAGAAGAGGCCGGACCTCTCCGAGACCCCGGAGAAGATACTCGTGCCTATATCGAACCCGGATACCATAGAGCGGCTGATCGATCTTGCGATCCTGATAAAGAATCCGGCGTCGAAGCAGCCCGTTTACGCGCTCGAGGTCATAAGGGACGATCATGAGAGCAGGGAGAACGTCCTCATTAGCCACAAGATGCTCGAAAAAGCCGTCGAGCACGCCGCGGCGACTAACAATGAGGTCAGGATCATAACCAGGGTGGACCTGAACGTAGCGAACGGAATCCTACGGGCGGTGAAGGAAAACGTCATTACCGAGATCATAATAGGCTGGAACGCAAGGCTCTCGGCACGAGACAAGATATTCGGCTCGGTTCTCGACAACGTGCTCAAGGATACAGAGCAGATGCTGCTTGTTACGAACATAGTGAATCCCCTTAATACCGTGAAGCGTATAAGAGTAATAGTGCCCCGTAACGCGCAGCACGAGATCGGGTATTACAGATGGATAAGGGTTGTAAAGACACTTTCGAAGCAGCTCGGGGCGAGCGTCGAATTCATGGGCTCGGAAGAGTGCATGAAGAGGCTCGAATCCGTGGTGAAGGAGTCGAAACCCGAGATAGAAGCGAAGTACATACCGGAGAACTACTGGAGGGGGTTCCTCAGCATTTTGAAAAAATCAGGGGCCGACGACCTTCTTGTAGTTATAAGCGCCAGGGAAGGGACCATATCTCACGAAAAATATCTCGACAGGGTGCCGGCCACGCTGTCGAGGCTTGTCTCGGACACGGGCTTTATTGTACTCTACCCGGAGCAGCACAGCGCGAATTATTTTATCGGATACTGATTTTCGAGCATCTATAAGAATGGCACCTTAGGCCGGAGCGCGGAAGGTGAACGAAATTATCCGATAAGGAGGCTGCCATGGATTCCGGAACGAAGAAAAGTCATCACGTCGTCATACTCGGCGGGGGCTTCGGAGGCCTCTACGCCGCAAAGAGGCTCTCGAAGCTGGGGGTAAGGGTCACCCTCGTCGATAAGAGGAACTTTCACCTTTTTCAGCCGCTGCTCTATCAGGTCGCTGCAGGGTGGCTCTCGCCCGGAGAGATAGCCTCCCCTCTCAGGATGGTTCTGAACCGCTACAAGAATACTTACGTCTACCAGGCCGAGGTTACGAACATACTGCCCGACGAGAAGACTGTAATTCTCAAAGACGGGAAGCTGACGTACGACACGCTGATAGTGGCCACCGGATCCAACCACCATTATTTCGGACACGACGAATGGGAAAAGGATGCGCCCGGGCTCAAGACCGTCGAGGACGCGCTCGAAATGAGGAGGAAGATTCTTCTCTCGTTCGAGGCGGCGGAGAGGGAGCCCGACCCAAACATTCAGCGCGAGTGGATGACGTTCCTTATCGTCGGCGCGGGGCCGACGGGTGTAGAGCTCGCAGGCACGATAGGAGAGCTCGCGCGGACGACCCTCAAGAACGATTTCAGGAATATCGACACCCGGCAGACGTGTATAGTGCTCGTCGAGGGGCAGGATCACGTCCTTCCGACTTATCCCGAAGAGCTGTCGAAAAAGGCGGAGGAATCGCTGAGGAGCCTCGGCGTAACGATCAGACTGAATACGCTCGTCACAAAGATAGACGGGAATACGGTCCACATTCTAAGAAACGGCGTCCCGGAGACTATACAGTCGAGGACCATACTCTGGACGGCGGGTGTGAAGGCGTCTTTTCTGGGAAGCGTGCTAAAAGAGAGGGCCGGAGCCGAGCTCGACGGCGGCGGCAGGGTTATGGTGGCACCTGACCTCAGCATACCGGGCCGCCCCGATATTTTTGTAATAGGGGACCTAGCGAATTTTTCGCACCAGGGCGGTGCGCCGCTGCCAGGCGTGGCGCCGGTGGCGATGCAGGAGGGGAGCTACGTCGCGGGGCTCATAACCGACAGGATCGCCGGCAAGAAGACGAAGGACTTCAAGTATTTCGACAAGGGGAACCTCGCGGTCATTGGACGGAATGCGGCCGTGGCCGACATCGGGAAGCTCAAGATATCTGGCTTTCCGGCGTGGCTGATTTGGGCGTTCGTACATATAAGCTATCTGATAGAATTCGATAATAAGGTACTTGTCCTCTTCCAGTGGGCATGGAACTACTTCACAAGGAAGAGAGGCGTGAGACTGATCACCGGTGATACGCCGCCGGAGCTCGTAGGGAGGGGCGAGAATCAGCCCCGTGCCTGACACGCGAGCCCGCCGGCATTAATTCGCGCCTGTCACGCGGGAGGGCGCCTGCCAAGTATAAGCGAGACGATAAAGATTATAAGGAAGACGAAAAACAGTATCTTCGCTATCCCCGTCGCCGCGCCGGCTATTCCGCCGAATCCGAGTATAGCCGCAATTATGGCTATAATGAGGAAAGTAATGGCCCATCCAAGCATAATTCACCCCCTGCCATTCGATTTTGCCTCTTTTCTAACTCTATCATACTAAGAATGCGATTACGACCGGGAAATTCCGGCCCTTCGAGAGAGCTCGGCCGGGAGGGATCAGAGGTCTTTATGGCTCGCCCGGAGAACGTCCTCGAGATAACCCACGCCCCTCAGGGTGAGAAGGGCTATTAAGGTGACTCCTATGGCGATCACTATCTTCGAGAGTGCGACGCATATGCCTACGGCGGCCACGAATAGAAGTGTCGCCGCCGTCGTAAGGCCGTGGACCTTCTCGGCGGCGCCGCCTCTTATTATAGTGCCCGCGCCGAGGAAGCTTACGCCGGTTATTATCGCGCCGATTATACGGAGAGGGTCGGACCCGAGCGCGACGTCATTAAGACCGTACCACGGCACGATCATGCGCCCGCACCATACGAGGAGAGCGGCCGCGCCCGCAACGAGCATGTTGGTCCTTAGCCCGGCCGGTTTACTGTGGAGCTCGCGGTCGAGCCCGACGAGCGCGCCCAAAAGCATGGCCACCACGACGTGGACGAGAACTTTGATTTCGACAGGGTCGTATTCGAACAAACCGAAAAGGTCCATCATATCTCCCCGGATACCACTCGACCACGGCACGGAGAACTGCCCCGTTACCTGCGGCGGGGGCGGAATCCTATAATCATCCCGGCGGCAAATGCGGCAAGGATGGAAAGCACGGGACTTGTGCGCACTATGTCTCTGACAGCATCCGTCATCCCGTACGGCCGGCGCTTTTTATTCGCGGCCGGGGAGACGGACCTGCCCTTTGCGGGCGGCTTCGGAGCCTGTCTTACGGCCTCGCGTCCGTTTTTGCCGCTGCCGTTTGCAAGGCCGTTTACGGCTTCGTGCCCACCCGGCGCCCGGCGTTTACGCCGCGTTTCTTTTTCTTCCGCCATGATTAACCCCCGTAAAAATGAGTATGTTTGCTGCGGTATTGAGTGTCAAGAAATATTTGGGGAGAAACCGGGTATAAACACCCGCTATTTAAGTGTATAAAACACGCTTTCGTAGCCTCGGCCGGGAACGGGCCGGGGAGAGCCTTTTTGTTGACTTCGGGATAGAATATCTGTACCTTATAGCTAGAGGTAATAGAAAGATGGGCCAATTTGGCGTTACTGAACTTTTAATAATACTCGGCATACTCCTTCTCATATTCGGGCCAAGCAGGCTGGGAGACTTGGGCTCCTCGCTCGGAAAGGGGATCAAGGGGTTTAAGAAGTCCATGAAAGACGACGAAATCGATGTCACTCCCTCGAAAGACGATTCGAGGAAGCTGAACGATAACGGTCTCGAAACCCCGCCGTCTTCTTCGGAAAGCAAAAAGAGCGCTCAGCAGTAATCTTCCCTTTCGACACAGTCGGTAAAACCCTTCAGAATGCAGTTTTAAAGCCGAAAGAACCGAACTGAAGAATTACGTCACGATGATTTCGAATTGGTAAAATCGGTGTGGCGGGGTTCCGGTATCGGGCCCTTCTATGCCCAGTCGCCCATGTGTTTGTCGCCGAAGGGGCATTTCCCGAGCCTAACGTGTTCCTCGAACTCGTGGCGGAACTTCCTGACTATTGATTCGACAGGCATTGCGCAGCCGTCTGCTAGGGCGCATATCGTTGTGCCCCTCATCTGCGAGCAGGCGTCGAGTAGCGTGTCTATGTTCTCCATCCTGCCCCTGCCCTCTTCAATGGTAGTCAGCATCTTTTCGAGCCACCACGTGCCTTCCCTGCACTGAACGCACTGTCCGCAGGACTCGTCCCTGTAGAAATGGGCGAGGTTCTGTGCGACCCTGACCATGCATGTCTCGTCGTCCATGACCGTGACGCCGGCCGTGCCGAGCATGGAGCCCGCTGCCGCGAGGGAATCGAAGTCCATCGTGATGTCGAGCTCTTCGGCCGAGAGCACACCCGCCGAGGAGCCGCCGGGAGAGATGGCCTTCACTTTCCTTCCGCCTGGAACGCCGCCGCCGTATTCGTCGATGAGCTGGCGGAGCGGTATGCCGAGCGGAAGCTCGTAGAGCCCGGGTTTATTGACCTTGCCGCAGAGCCCGAATATCTTCGTGCCCGCGTTCTTCGGGGTGCCAATGGCGGCGAACCAGTCCGCGCCGCGGTTGATGATGTGGGGCACGAACGCGAGCGTCTCGACGTTGTTGATGATCGTCGGGCATCCGAAGAGACCGACCTGCGCCGGGAACGGCGGCTTCGGCCGCGGCTCGCCGTTCTTGCCCTCGATGGATTCGAGGAGCCCTGTTTCCTCGCCGCAGATATACGCCCCGGCGCCCCTGAATACGACGACGTCGAGGTCGAAACCCGAGCCGAGGATGTTCTTCCCCAGGTAGCCCTTGTCGTACGCCTCTTTTATGGCGTTGTTAAGGACACTGGCCCCATAGGGCATTTCGCCCCTTATGTATATGTAGGATTTGTGCGAGTTGATTGCGTAGCAGGCGATCGCAATGCCCTCTATGAGCTGGTGGGGCCCCTGCTCCATTATCTCCCTGTCCTTGAAGCTCCCGGGCTCGCTCTCGTCGGCGTTACAGCAAAGATATATCGGCTTTTTGGAATCGCGCTGGATGAATCCCCACTTTATGCCCGTCGGAAAGCCCGCGCCGCCCCGGCCTCTAAGGCCCGATTTCTTGATCTCCTCGACTATCTCGTCGGGGGTCATCTTGAGCGCCTTGGGAAGGGCCGAATATCCGCCCCCGGAAAGATAGGTGTCGATGTCGGGATGCCCCGGATTATCGGCGTATGTGCGGAGAATTCTCAATTCCGGCATTTGCTTGTTACCTCGCGGCGGGGATTGTCCCCGGTTTAATATGGATAGAGCGGGAGGCGAACCGGCCTCCATCGCGATACTCCCGAGTATGATATATTACCGCAGCCTCCGTCGTTGACAATCACCCGGGGGAAGAAATATCCCAAAACCGGCACCACCCCGGCTTTTATGAAAGGAGCGTATCGGCCACGTGAACCGCGAAGGCCAGCGAGCATGTGAAGGCGGGGGATATGGCGTTTAGGACGTGGAGCGAGTCGCCGTCCCTTACGAGGACGAAGTCGTTTACGAGCTTCTTAGTCCGCCAGTCTACGAGCTGGGGGCGTATGCCGCACTTGGGGGTATCCTCGACGTCGCTCCTCGTGAGTTCGGGCAGAAGCCCCCTGGCCTCTTTAATCAGAACGTCCACCGAATATTTTTTTATCTCCGTAAGCGCCGCTCTTCTGAAATCCGGGTTCGTGAACAGGAGAACGCCGTCGCGGAAGAGTATTGAAAGCGATTCGGCGGACAGATCGTCGAGGACGCCGTACTCTTCCCTTCCGAACGCGGGAATGGCGGTCGGGCCGATGTAGACGTCGCCGTGGGCGCTCTTCGTGAAGTGAACCCCGAGAAAGGGGTTCCCGAGGTCGGGGACGGGGTAGATATTGCCCCTTACGAGACCCGCCCTCTCCTTTACTAGCTTTTTATAGGTGCCCTTGAATGGGAGGGTTTTGTATTCGCCTCCGACCCCGAAAGCCGAGGCTACCCTGTCGGCGTAGGCCCCGGCGGCGTTTATGAATTTCGAGAAGGTTATATCCCCGGCGGAAGTCGACGCGGTCCGGGAGCCTTTGAGCCCGGAAAAGGCCGTGCCGAATTTTATGGTGACGCCGGAGGATTCGAGCTCGTCAGTGAGTGCTGTGAGGATTTCCTTGGGGTCGATGACGGCCGTGTCGGGCGAATGGAGCGCCCTTTCGACGGGGGCGGCGTGGGGCTCGAGTTCGAGTAGCTCATTCCGGCCTATTATCTCGGACCTCGCCCCGGCGGCGTCGGCCCTTCGCTTTAGCTCGTCGAGAAGATAGTCCTTGTCCGGGCTCCCGGGGACGATGACCTTCCCGCTTTCGACGAGCGCGAGGCCTTTCTCGCGGCAGAGCTCCTTCATGAGCCGCCCGCCCGTAACGCAGTAAGCCGCCTTGTTCGAGCCCGCGGGATAGTAAATCCCCGCGTGGAGGACGCCGCTGTTTCGGCCGCTCGCATGCGCGCCGGTGGACGCTTCTTTTTCGATTATCGTGATACCGGTGTAGCCGCGCCTCGAAAGCTCACGCGCGGCGGCGAGGCCAGTGATGCCCGCGCCGACGATGAGGATGTCGCAACCGGATTCCATGAGTCTTTATCCTACCCGGCCTTCCGTTTGCCGGTGGATCTGTCGAATCCGGAAAGCCAGTGGTTAAGGACCTCGAGCGTTACGGGCGGGTTTTCCATGCAGTCGTGTTTCGCGTCGGGAATGTAGACGAGCTCGGATTTTTTATTGCCCGCTTTTCTGAGTATCGCCATAAGCTCCTCGACCTCGTCGTGCCCGACGACGTCGTCGTGCTCGCCGTGTATGAAGAGCACCGGGAGCTTTACCCTGGAGATGATCTCGTTCGTCTTGGCGTTGTGCGCCTCGGGGCTTCGCATGAACCACCACGTTCTGTAGGTGTACATCTCGGCCTCTGCGGGGCTGAAGTTGGGGCCCCAGGCCCTATAGACTATGAAGACCCTGTCGTTTTCCGTCGTCATCGGATCGGGCCTTAAGACCTTTTTCGCGATTTCGTAGATGTGGTCGTAGGACGGAATGCTCTGCCATTTGTCGAGCCGGTTCTTGTTCGACGCCGGGAGCGAGGAAGAGCATCCTTCGAGAATGAGCCCCCTTACGTTTTTGTGGGCGCCCCTTACGGCGTAGTAGACCGTGATGTTCGCGCCGAGGCTCCACCCGAGGACGATAATGTTCTTGAACCCCTCCTCGGCGAGGACGTTGGCGGCGGCTTCGACGTCGAGGGCCGATTCGTCGAATATGCCGCCCCCGAATATCTGGCCAGTGAACGCCATGCGCGTGTTTATCGAAAACGAGCTGAAACCGTTATCTACGAGCGCGTTCGGAAGGAGCCTGGGGGTTCCCCTGGCAAGAAAGTGCCCGAGGACGCCGTGGACGACGAGCACTATAGGGGCTTCGTAGAGATCCTTTTCGGATTCGAATTCACCGGACACAAGGAGCCCGTTAATCAGGAATCCGTCCTCCGCTTCAAAGCTCACAAGTCTTCTTTGTCTCGGAACCATTACCCCTTCCGTTTCAGGCCTTAAATCTCTCGTCGAGCCACTTTACTATGATTTCGCCGAGCTCTTTCTCGCTGCCCTCGAATGTGTGCCCGGCGTTGACGTAGAAAGCGGACACGTCCTCGTTCCCCGATTCGAGCGCTATGCTGACGAGGTCGTGCGTTTCCTCGGGCTTTACGACTTCGTCGTGCCAGCCCTGGATGAGGAGTATGGGCAGCTTGACCCTTTCTATCATGAGGTGCGCCTTGGCGGTTTCGGCCTCGGGGCCCGCGAGGAACCACCATGTTTTATAGGTATATATTTCGGTGTGCCACGGGAGGTATGTGCTCCCGCGCGCCTTGTATATGAGGATCGTGCGGTCCTGGTTAGTCGTGTACGGGTCGGGCTTAAGAATTTCTTTTGCCTCGTGGTATACCTCGTCGTACGTGGGCTCGCTGTCCCATCTGTTCCAGCGACGGCGTATGGATTCGGGCATGGAGTATGGCGTAGCGAGTGAGATGAATCCCTTTAAGTGCGGGTAGCGCTCGGGGTCGTTCCTTTCGGCGGCGTACCTCAGCACCATGCACGTGCCGAGGCTGTATCCCGAAATGATAATGTTCTTGAAGCCGAGATGGAGAAGGTAATCGGCCGCCGCGTCTATCTGCGGAAGGACGTCGTCGATTATGCCGAAGCCGAAGAAGAGGCCGAAGTTGGCCATGCGGGTGTTTATCGCGAGCGACGAATAACCGCTCTCGGCGAGTAGGGGCGGCAGGAAACGCTGGGAGCCGTCTAGGAAATTCCCCAGAAAGCCGTGTATATGGATTATTGCGGTGTTGCCGGCCGGGGAGTCGGGCGAGGAGCCCTTGCTGTAGTAATAAAGCCCGTCCACTTTCCCGCTACCCGATGGGATGGACACGAGCTCCTGCTCCATGTACCTCGTAAGTCTATGCATAGGCGCGGTCAAATGCTGCCGGGCTCCCGTTCCAGCGTGCGTAGCGCGACTTCGGCTGCCGGGGCCGCGGATTATCGAAGCGAAAAGCCGGTGCGGTCTATACCGCCTTGCCGGCGGGCCTTGTCAGATATCTTTCGGGGGTTTCCATGACCTCGTCGGCGAACGACTTCGCCTCGACCCACGTCGAGGACTTGCCTATTTCGAGGACCTCTTTGGACTTTACGCCCGTGGCGTAAACGACCTTCGTCTTCTGGTCCCATATTATCTGCCAGTTCTCTCCGCCGGGTTCTCTCACCCAGCCGAAAGGGAATGTGCCGACACAGTCCAAATCGAAGCCCCCCAGTGTTTATCATTATCGAGCCCGGTCCTCCCGGGCATGTGATTAAAATTATTTACCGATAGGATTTTGTCAAGCCGAGCCGTTTGTCACCGCACCTCTCTTACGACTTCGCTCGACCCGGAGGCGTTGGTGAAAACGACTTCCGTAAAGCCGCAGCTCCTGAGCTTGTCCATCGCGGTACGCCCTTCGTGGTCCGTTTCGAGGAAGGGGAGAATGAAGCGCTCCTGCGACGTGCATCCCGAGCACGAGAATACTATAGATTCGTCGAACTCGCCGCGGGAAGAGACCTTTACGTTCGGATAGTGCTTCTGGTAGCGCATGCTCCAGTCCTGGACGCATACTGCCCTCCGGGGATTCGGGAACACGTGCTGTACGTCGATCACTATCTCCTGTGTCCCCCGGTTGCCCTTGAAGACCGCCTGCTGGAAGCCGCACTCGGAGAGCCTCATCATGCCGGTCTTGCCCCGGTATTCGGATTCGAGATAGGGCTTAATGAAATGGTCGTAGAGACTGCAGTCGGGGCAGTAGAATACGGCGACTTCGTTGTGCGCGCCGCGCGTCCTGACCTCTATGTCGGCCTTCCGGCCCCGATACTGCTCGGTCCACCTGACGGCGCAAAAATTGCGCTGGGCGTCGGCGTTAAAGTTGACCTCGGTTTCGGCCCCGTTCGCATCCTGGGAAACGGCGGTTTCGGGCGCGCCGGTTAACACGGCGAGAAAGAACAGCGCCGTCAAAACGAATAGTCCTGTCCGGATAAAGCGGCTCATACCGGTCATCCTCCTCTGGTTATGAGCTAATTCTACAGCATTTCGAGAGAGGATGGAATACCTTTAGTAAAACATTAATTTCGCGGTTGAAGCGGCCTTGGATATTGACGTACTCAAGAACGAGCCATCCCCTGACCGGATTACCTCATCCTCTCGTAGAGCTCCCTGAGGTCGGCATCTATGCCGCGCGCCTCGCCGGAGAATTCCCGGAGGCTGTCGTCAAGGTCATTTTCTGCTTTGCGGAGGCGCCCTTTGAAGAACGGCGCGGTTATGACGCCAGCGGCGAGGCCGAGCCACGAGGCCCAGAAGAGAGCAGCCGGAAACGGGCCGGCATATTCTACGAATACGCCGACGAACGCCCCCGTGACGATGAAGAGCGGGAACAAGAGCGCTCCCTTGAGAGCCGGAAGAAATACGCCCGGTTTTCCTCCGCGCGTTATGCCTCCACCCAGGCAAGCCCCGGAGAGCGCCGCCCCCGCGAGCGGGAAGAGGGGCGAGAGGAGCGCGTACACGAATCCGGCGGCCAGTCCGGCGAACGCAGCCCTTGTGGGCGGTATGCCCCGACACATGCCCGAACCGGCTGCGACACCCGAGAGAATGATGGGGTAGTAGAGACCGGCCGGTATTGAGTTCGGAAAGAGTCGGTAGAGAGTGAACACCGCCGCGCCGTATGCGGCGGAAATAAGGACCGTGAATATTATCGAGGATGGGATTCTTCTCATTGTCATTCCTTGATATATAGCCGGGGCACCGCCGGGAGTTGCCGCCCCGGCGATGCCCCGAATCTGCTTGTTTATTTCTGGGCCTCACGAGCGCCTGCCTTTTGCTCCTTTATTATCACCCTGCCCTCTTCGGACGACGGGGCGGGCGGGGCGGCCATCTGCCGAACGGCCCCCTTGAGATCGCGCTCCTGCTTCATGGTCCTGGAGTTACCATAGGAACTTTTATTGAGCTCAACGATACTGTCGTATGCGTCTTCGAGATATGAGCGCGCGCCTTCGGCGTCCCCGCTCTCGTAGGCTACGGCCGCTTTCCGGTAAACGGATGCGGCATCGACGGAGACCTGCCTCGAACGGACGGACTCGTCCTCGTTTGCGGCAACCTTATCGCCGTCGGACGTGACCTCGTACGCGAGCGTCCAGGCCGAGGAGACGGGGGAGCCCTGCCTTAGAAGGTCGCCGTACGAGAGCGACGCGGCGGCGAGCTCGCGCATGCCGCCCACGCCGGCAGGGACCGTCAGCCTGACGAGTATGTCCCTTTCCTGCCCGCCGAAGAAGTTGCCGAGCTTTATCTCGGCGGAGCCTTCGCGGGAGGAATACTCGTAGCCGTAGACCTCGTCTATCCTTACGCCCGGGGCGAGCGCGAGCTTTATTACCGTGTCCCTAGCGACGGCTGCCGCCATCTGGCCGAACTCCTTCTCGAATATCCCGGCGAGCTGGTTCGGCGATTCGATGAAGTAGTAGTTGCCTGCACCGTGCTCGGCGAGGCCCATCATGAGGTTCTCGTCGTAATCCGCGCCGAGGCCCATCGTCGTCACGTATATACCGCCCTCCGACGCTCGGCTCGCTATCCTGCCGAGCCCTGAGGGGTCCGTTATGCCCGCGTTTGCGAGGCCGTCCGAGAGGAGTATCACGCGGTTTACGTAGCCATCACGCTCGAGCGATTTAAGCTGCGCGATCCCTTTTTCGAGACCGCCCGAGAGGTTCGTCGAATCGGTCGGGTAGAGGGAATTTATCGCCGAGATGGCGGCCTCCTTGTCGGTGGTCTTGCGCGCCGGGAGAATGACCTCGACGTCCGTCGAATACGCGACGATGGCCAGCCTGTCGTCCTTTCCAAGGAGGCCGACTATACGCCTCGCCGCCTCCTTCGCGTATTCCATCTTGCCCCTGTCCGACATGGAGCCGCTTCTGTCAATGACGAGGACGAGGTTAACCGGCGTTCTTTCCCTGAGCTCGGCTTCCTTGCCCTCGAGCTTGATGTTAAGGAGCATTTCGCGCTCACCGCCCTTGAGGACGTAGGGGCTGCCGAGTTTTAAATCCCACGTCAGCGCGCCCTCCCTTTCGGGCTTCGGGATTACGGGGAACGCGGAGATGTATTTCACCCCCGCTGTCACGAATGCGAACAGAAGTAATGCGGTTATTATGACGATACGTTTTTTCATTTCTTGCTGCCTCCTTTTTGAATGTTCTTTCTGATGGATTCGACTTCTTCGGCGATGAGCTTTTCCTCCCTCTTCCACGCATCCTTATCGCGTGCGATTTCGAGAGAGGCAGACTCGACCGATAACCTTTCCTCGATTCTCCTGAATACCTGGAAAGGCTCTTCCGTCCGGCATGCGGGCGAATGGCTCTCCAGGGTTTCCCGGGAGACGCCTTCCCTCGATGAGAGCTCGCAGAGGAGGACAGTCTTCTTCTCCTTAGCGGCCTTGACCCTTTCCCCGAGCGATTCGTACCGCGCTTCGTATTCCGAAAGCGCTTCCTCTTCCCTGGCCTGGACAGCGGAGAGGTGCCTTACCTTTTCGTCGATCGCCCTCCGCCGGCGGACGGCCTCGGCGGCGTTCTCGTCCATACCCTGGCGCACATATTCGACGGCGCGCTCCTGCCAGTAGGCGGACATTTCCCCCGTGCGCTTGAGGAGCTTCGAGCGCTCCTCGATGCCGGACCTGAGAACCGCCAGCCTGACGCGGGCGCGTTCGAGCCCTTCGTCCATTTCCTCGACCGACTGGGCAAGGATCTTCGCCGGGTCTTCGGCCCTCGTAAGCCAGTCGTTGAGCCGGGACCTGAGTATTACTTTCATTCTTTTCTTGAATCCCATGATCGTCTCCCTCGAAAGGATTTAGGGATTATTACGAGCGGGGGGAGGAAAAGATTTTGGAGGCGGGCCACGCCCGCTGGAATCCGGAGTAGCAGCGTCATTGTCATTACCACCGTCCGCGCTTCGGGTGCCTGTAAACTCCGAACGTGCTACGCTCGTAAAACACACTTTGTGTGCTTTTCATCCAGGAAAAGTAGAAGCCGTTAATACTTTGCCTTTTCAGTTAAAGCTTTAGATACTGAAACGAGTTCAGGATGACTACGAAAAACAGGGATAAAAACTGGATTCCCGATACATGCATTCGGGAATGACATATAAGTAGCTTACGTTTCGACTTAGCAAGATTGGAAATTGAAGGCAACGTTCACCCAGTAATTCAGTACGCGTAGCGTGCTCAATTCACCGGCGTTACGGTCGGGGCGGGCGTGGCCGCTACAGCGCCCTGCTGCTTTTTGAGCTCTGAAATGCGTGCGTCGGCGTATGGGGCATCGGCGGGGGACAGCCGTCCGAGCTGCTTGTAGCTGTTGACCGCCTTGTCAATGTCGCCCTTCTCTTCGTAGCACTCGGCGAGTGAGCGGTAGGAGACGGTTTGTACGTTATGGGGCGGCTCCGGCCGCGACGCGAGGAGTCCTTCGAGCGTCCGTATAGAGGAGGCGCAGTCGCCGGCTTTCTGCTGGCGGAGGGCCGTTTGGAGCGGCTCGTCGTATTCGCCCAACGCGTCAGCCGAGTACAGGGCCGCAGTTTCGCTTTCAGCCGAGTCTTCGAGGACGGGTATTTCCCCGCGCCCGGCGCCGGAGGGGGCTTTCATGATCCGCATTTCTTCCGGCGTGCTCATGCGTGCGGATTCGGCCGGGGACGTTTCGTCACTCTCCGCCATCGGCGCTGGGGGCGGAGCCGGGGCGGCGGCTTTTCGTTCCGTCATAGCGCCGGCCTCGCCGTAGGACTGGGCGCGGAGCTCGCTGTCCTGAGTAAGAGCCCTCTCGCGCTTCGGAGCCGGCGCGGCGGCCCTCATGTTTTCGGCATCCGAGCCTCCGGACACGGGCCCAGACTTTTTCGCCATTACGGTTGTCGAAGAAGAGCCGCCGGACGGAAGATGTGTACCAGTGTTCCCGTAGTAGAACCACACGGAGAGCGCTATAGCCGAGGACAGAGCGGGGATCAGGAATGGCGAGAAGGCGAATCTCTTCCAGAAGGGTTTTCGGCCCTTCGAGACGCTCTCCTTCGCCGCACGCGAGAGGGCGGATACGGTTTCGGGCGAGAGCTCGGGGGCCTGTGCATGCTCGGACGCCATCCGCCTGATCTCGGCGTAGTCCTCGTACTCGCGGAGGCATTCGGGGCAGGCCCCGACGTGGGACCTGACGAGCGCCGTCTCTTCGGGGGAGAGCTCGCCGTCCATGTATTCCAGCAGAAGCTCGCTGCATTTCTCGCAGTTCATCTTGTCCATTTACTCACCCCTCGCCTTACGCCTTTCCTCGAAATATCCGGACTCTGTGAAGGCGCGCCTGAGGTCGCGGTAGGCATATCTCAAGCGGCTCTTTACCGTGCCGAGCGGAGAGCCCGTGACGGCGGCTATCTCGTCGAGGGAAAGCCCCTCGACTTCGCGGAGGAGAAAGACCTCCCTGAATTCTTCTTTCAAGCCGCCTAGGCCCTGGTCGAGCACGTCCCTCACCTCGCGGTCGTAGACCTTTTCGTCCTGGGCCCTCTCCCCTCCCCTTATCATGTCTATAACGACCGCGCCGCCTTCGTCGCCGGCGGATACGGGCGCGTCGAGCGAGCCGTGGCGCCTGAAGCTCTCCGTCCGGAGGAAGTCGATACAGTGGTTCCGGGCGATGCTGTAGAGCCAGGTGGTGAATTTCTGCCCCGGGTCGTAATGCCCGCGGCGTTCTATCACCTTTACGAAGACTTCCTGCAAAAGGTCTTCGGCGCGCGCGGCATCGGCCCCTGTCATCTTCCTTATGAATCTAAGCACAGCCGGACCGTGGCGCGCAAGGAGGACGTTAAAGCCCGACTCGTCGCCGTTCTGAAATCTTTTCATCTCTTCTTCGTCTGACAGTTCGCTTTTCTTTTTTATTCCGAACACCGGGCGCCCGTCCGTACGCGGTATATGGAATAATTATACGATGGAGCGCGTAAAAAGTTTTAAAAGCATGATCCACGCGCCTCAAGCGGCAGGTTCCGATTGAATTCAGCCGGCCGTTTATGTAAATTCGTTTATCCTCGTTTGATCTGATCGGAGGAGTCCTATCTTGGCTACCAAGCCGGCCGACCTAATATATGGCGTTGACGATATGCCCCCTATCGGGCGGCTTATTCCGCTAGGCCTTCAGTTCGTAATCTATATATCTGTCACACTCGTCTACATTGTCCTTATCTCGGAGTACGGCGACGTGCCGCCCAAGGTCACGGCGGACTCGATAAGCATGGCGATGATCGCAATCGGCATCGCCACTATCCTGCAGTCGCTCTGGAAGGGCCCCGTGGGCTCCGGTTATTTCGCCTCGCCGGTCTATTCTGCTGTGTATCTCGCCCCATGCGTGCTCGCCGTGAAGGCCGGGGGGCTCCCTGCAGTGTTCGCGATGACGATATTCGCAGGCGCGGTCGAAATCGTTATGTCGATATTCATAAAGCGCCTTAAGCCCGTCTTCCCGCCAGCCGTAGCGGGGTTTATCGTTCTCGTAATCGGCATCGAGCTCGGGCTCGTCGCCCTCGACAACATGCTTTATATAAGGGGATACGGCCAGCCCGAGTATGTGCAGCATCTGGTCGTCGGGATGATCACACTCTGGATAATCATGGGGTTCAGCATATGGTTCAAGGGAATTCTGAGGCTCCTCTGCTCGCTCATCGGAATTTCGGTAGCGTTCGTCGTAGCGCTTTTCCTGGGCATAGTGCCCGACAGCAGCATCGAGCTTTTCAAGAACTCGGCCGTGTTCGCATTGCCCGATACGTCTTTCATATCCTATGATTTTGAGCTATCGCTCGTGCCGGCGTTCCTGATGGCGGCGATAGCGGCGTCCCTGAGGACCATAGGCGTCGTGACGACGGCCGAGAAGATAAACGACGCCGACTGGAAGAAGCCCGATTACGGCCCCATTAGGAAAGGCATGCTCGCCGACGGCCTCGGGTGCATGTTAGGGGGGTTCATGGGCGCGCCGGGTATGAACGCGACGCCGGGAATCGTAGGCCTTTCGCAGGCAGCCGGCTCCACGAGCCGGTATATGGCCTTCCCGACCGGGATAATGCTGATAATCCTCGCCTTCTTCCCGAAGGTGTCCGCCCTCTTCCTGATGCTCCCGCTGCCCGTTGTGGGGGCGTCGCTGGTGGTGAGCGGCGCGTTCATGATAGCGGGCGGGATAGAGATAATGACTTCACGGAATCTCGACTCGAGGATGACGTACGTCATTGGTGTCTCGCTTCTGCTGGGAATCGCCCGGAAGGTATATCACGGATTTTTCGACAGGTTTCCCGAGTGGCTCAGGCTCATGACGGACACCACGCTTTCTATCGCCCTCATCTCGTCCATAATCCTCGTCCTTATATTCAGGCTCGGGATCAAGAAGACAGAGATGTTCGTGAGGGGGGATCTGGCCCCGACGCTCGATTCCCTGGTTACGTTCCTCAAGGCGAACGAGAAGAAGTGGCGGCTCGACGACGAGGTCATACAGCACGCCAAATCTACGGTCGAGGAGATAGTGAATCACCTTAACGAAGCCGGGCTTATCTCGGGGCCGGTAAGGCTCGAAGCGAGCTATGACGAGGTATTTCTCGAAATCTGCATCGATTACAAGGGGACCCTGCTCGCGCTCCCCGCGGTCGGCGTGCACAAGGGGCATTTTCTGGGAGAGGACGCTTTCGTGCACGGCATAAAGGGGTTCCTCACCGGAGTGTACCCGGACAAGATAGAAACCTCGGCCAAAAAGGACGACGTCAAGATTAGGCTATTTTTCAGCCTGTGATACGCGTTTCCGCTGTTAACTCCTCTGCGGCGAGCGCGTATTGCGCGCAAATCCCCATACACCTCTTTTCCAAAGGGAGCTAAAGAGATCATCTATGTTGCCACGCCTGTTGCCGGCGGGCGCTGCCCGCATTAGAAAAATACGGGCTATATGGCATAATTATTTCCCCGAAATCAGGTTTCCAAGGAGGAGTACCATGGGCAGTAAGAATACAAGAGTTGAGTACGATTCGATGGGGGAGATGGAAGTCCCCTCGGAGGCGTACTACGGCGCTCAGACAGCGAGGGCCATTGAAAATTTCCCGATAAGCGGCATACGCAAGCACAGCCTTTTAGTGAAGGCGCTCGGAATGATAAAGAAGGCGGCCGCGGAGTCGAACGTGCAGCTCGGGCTCCTCGACAAGAAGAAAGGCAATGCTATCGTTAAGGCCGCGGACGAAGTGATAGCCGGGAAGCTCGACGATCACTTCGTGCTCGACGTTTTCCAAACAGGGTCTGGCACCTCGAGCAACATGAACACGAACGAGGTTATTGCCAACCGCGCCAACGAAATACTCGGCGTGAAAAAGGGCGACAAGTCTGGCATTCATCCGAACGACCACGTGAACATGGGACAGTCGAGTAACGACGTGTACCCGACCGCCCTTCACGTCTCGGCCATAATCGCGATAAACGAGGTTCTCCTTCCCGCCCTTAAGAACCTTGAAAAGGCCCTTACATCCAAGGCAAGACAGTTCGACAAGATAGTGAAGATCGGAAGGACCCACCTTCAGGACGCGACGCCGATAAGGCTCGGGCAGGAGTTCAGCGGCTACGCCAGCATGATCACACACGGTATAAAGAGGGTCGAATACGCGCGAGAGGAAATGAGCGAGCTCGCGATAGGCGGCACTGCCGTCGGCACAGGCATAAACACGCATCCGAAATTCGGCGGACTCGTCGCAAAAAAGCTTTCGGCGATGACGAAGACGAAGCTAAGGGAAGCGGACAACCACTTCGAAGCCCAGGGCTCGAAAGACGCCATGGTTTCGGCGAGCGGGCAGCTCAAGACTCTGGCCGTGTCGCTCATGAAGATAGCCAACGACATAAGGTGGCTCGGTAGCGGCCCCCGCTGCGGCATAGGCGAAATACTCATCCCGCCGGTCCGGACCGGCGGGATGAGTATTTCG